>ENA-OQVM01000209-OQVM01000209.1-marine-metagenome-genome-assembly--contig:-NODE-209-length-96326-cov-6.974639_pt1 | contig 96326 bp, 85 predicted proteins | sample MGYA00237776_ERZ505498 | MGnify/ENA primary metagenome ERZ505498 (study PRJEB26159, sample SAMN06265151) | marine metagenome | isolation source: Helgoland LTER site | place: Germany:Helgoland, sampling... | reverse complement strand
ACAGAAAGCTGTGATTGGGCCGAAATGCTAATGCGCATGTATTTGATGTGGGCAGAAAAGCAAGGATACAAGATCAAAGAATTGAATCACCAAGCCGGGGATGTAGCTGGAATAAAAACGGTTACTCTAGAAATTGAAGGCGATTTTGCCTTTGGTTGGCTAAAAGGTGAAAATGGTGTCCATCGTTTGGTGCGCATCTCCCCTTTTGACAGTAATGCAAAGCGCCATACGTCATTTGCCTCCGTTTACGTTTATCCATTGGTAGATGAAAGCATTGAAATTCAAATTAATCCAGCTCATATCTCTTGGGAAACCATGCGTTCGAGTGGTGCAGGAGGACAAAATGTAAATAAGGTTGAAACTGCAGTTCGCTTGCGACATGAACCTTCTGGAATTGTAATAGAAAATTCTGAAACGCGTTCGCAATTGGACAATAAAACCAAGGCAATGCAATTGTTGAAGTCACAGTTGTATGAATTAGAATTACAAAAGAAACTCGCTGCCCGTAAAGAAATTGAAGCCTCTAAAAAGAAAATTGAATGGGGATCACAAATTCGAAATTACGTTTTACACCCCTATAAACTAGCAAAAGATGTACGAACACAGTTCGAAACAGGCAATGTGGATGCTGTACTCAATGGTGCAATTGACCCCTTTCTGAAAGCCTATTTAATGATGATGGGACAAAATGAGTCTGAATAATAGAATGCTAAATAAAAAATCAAAACTCTATGGAAAGCAATGCAAACATTAAGAATATAATTTTTGACCTCGGTGGTGTCCTTGTTGACTGGAATCCTGATAAAGTATACAAACATGTTTTTAAAAATGATCCGGATAAAATGGCACATTTTTTCAATAAAGTATGCACTCAGGACTGGAACGAAAACCAAGATGCTGGCTATCCTATGGCAAAGGCTACCGAAGAACGCATCGCTTTATTTCCAGAATACGAAGAGGAAATCAGAATATTTTACGGACGATGGGATGAAATGTTGGGAGATCAAATTCAAGGGACTGTAGACATTTTAAAACAATGCACCGACAATCCAAACTACAAGGTAGTTGCCCTCACTAATTGGAGCCATGAAACCTTTCCAAAAGCCATTGCAAAATTTGAGTTTTTACAATGGTTTGAAGGAATCTTAGTTTCTGGAGAAGAAAAAACCAGAAAACCGTTTGCTGAAATCTATGAATTGACCCTCAGTCGTTTTGATCTTAAAGCCGAAGAATCTCTATTTATTGATGATAATTTACGCAATATAGAAGCTGCACGTGCCTTAGGAATTCACTCCATTCAATTTCATAGCCCCGAACAATTAGCTAACGATCTAGTTGCCTACATAACGCTATAAAAAAGATAATCGATGAAACTTACAATTTACCACAATACACGGTGCAGAAAATCGAGAGAAGCATTGGAGCTTCTAGAGTCAAAGGGATTAAAACCTGAGATTGTTGAATATTTAAAAAATCCACTCAGCGAAAAACAAATTGAAGAGTTAATTCTACTCCTAAATTTGGATCCAATGCAATTGGTTCGGGTAAATGAAGCCCTGTGGAAAGAGCAGTACAGAGGGAAAAACTTCTCAAAGTCAGAAATTATTGCACTCTTAACCAAACATCCGAAATTAATAGAAAGGCCAATCATATCCAGTAGTACAAATGCTGTGATCGGTAGGCCCATCGACCAATTGATTCATTTTTTAGAATCCCATTAAACCTTATCTACTTGACACAGTCAAATAAATAAAAATTTAATGAAACTATATTTTCTTCCCTCTAGACTCGCCTTGCTGAGTTTATTTTTCCTTACAATCAACCTAACCTTCGCCCAACGTCCTCAAAATTTTAAAAAACTGCTCCTTACTGGAAAAGTAGTTGATGTTGAAACCCTAGAACCCCTCGAGTACGCAACCATTACTTTGAGAAATGATCGGCGTCCTGAGATGTTACAAGGGGGAATTACCAAAGCAGACGGTACTTTTTCTTTTGAAGTATTCCCTGGGAAATATAACATCAGTACAGAATATATTTCCTTTAAAACCATAACCCAAGAAGGTGTTGTAATTCGTTCCAATAAAGACTTGGGTACAATCAATTTAGAAATTGAAGCTTCAGCCCTCGAAGGTGTTGAATTGGTTGGTGAACGAACTACAGTAGAAATTCGTTTAGACAAACGTATTTATAATGTGGGGAAAGACATTACCGTTCGTGGGGGAAGTGTTTCAGATGTTTTAGATAACGTGCCTTCGGTTTCTGTAGATGTAGAAGGTATTGTTTCTTTACGTGGAAATGATAACGTCCGTATTTTGATTAATGGAAAACCATCGGGTCTTGTTGGTTTATCGGGCCCAGAAGGCTTACGTCAAATTCCTGCTGAGTCGATCGAAAAAGTAGAGGTTGTTACCTCCCCATCTGCACGATACGATGCAGCAGGAACTGCTGGTATCTTGAATATTATTTTAAAGAAAAACGAATTAGACGGTTTCAACGGATCAATTATTTTAAACAGTGGGATTCCAAAAAACTTTAGAGGAAGTGCTTCATTAAACTGGAGAAGCGAAAAAGTAAACATCTTTACTACAACTACGGTTGGAGATTCCGAATCTGAAGGAGGAGGGCTTTTTAATAGTGAATATTTTAATGGAACCGATCCTAGTAATTTTTCTAATGAACGTCGTAACTACGATCGCGGTCGAAAAAGCTTTTTCACCAATCTCGGTTTAGAATATATTCTCGATGATAAAACATCTCTAACGGTTACTGGCTTTTATAGAAAAAGCGACAACAACAGTTTAGTGTCAACCTATATCGAATCGATCAACGCTACTGGAACGTTCAATTCTGAGCGTTTTGAAAATGAAGTAGAATTGGATGAAACTAGACAATTTACAGCCAATTACACTAAAAAATTCGATGATGAAGGACATGAATTGGTAGCTGAATTTCAATACGAAACCAGTACTGAAGACGAAGATTCTGATATCACAAGCGCAATTCCAGAAGAAGTTTTCACTGCAGAATCTCAAAAAAGAATTTTATACCAATTGGATTATGTTTGGCCAATTGATGAGAACACCCAGTTTGAGGTTGGATACCGCGGAAACTTCAAAACACAGGTAAACGATTATAATGTATCCATTCAAGAGAATAATGTATTTGTAAGAAACACCGATCTTTCAAACATCTTGGCTTACACAGAAAATGTAAATGCTGCCTATACTCAGTTTGGAAAGAAAATTGACAAGTTTTCATATTTATTAGGCCTTCGAATGGAGCATTCGAACATCATCATAGACCAACGAACTACCAATGATAAAGTAGAGAAGAATTATGCTGACTGGTTCCCTACGGTCAACCTTTCCTATGAGATGAATAAAAAAGAAAATGTAACCCTTGGATTCAGCAGAAGAATAAGACGTCCAAGAGCGTGGTCCTTAAATCCCTTCCCATCGCGTTCGAGTATTACCTTCTTTAGACAAGGAAATCCGGATCTAGATCCATCCTACTCCAATACGTTTGATTTGGGTTACTTGAAACGTTGGGAGAAATTCACATTCAACGGATCTGTATATTTCCAAAAGTCGACCCAAAACATCGAACGTATTACAGAAGAAACCGGAGAAATAATTGAAGTGGTAGATGAAAATGGAAATGAGTCTTTGGTTCCAGCTTTGCGCTCTATTTCAGTCAATCTATCCGAAAACAACCGTGTAGGAACTGAGTTTACGCTTACCTATACGCCCTCGCGAAAAGTTCGGCTGAGTGGAAATTTCAATATTTTCAACTCCCAAACTATTGGAGATTATGCTGGTAAAAGTTTTGACGCAGAAATCGTAAGTTGGTTCAGTAGAATCAACGCAAGTGTAAAACTTCCTGGCGGCTTCGACACCCAATTACGGGCGTTCTACTTTGGTCCAAGAGCCAACGCACAAACGACATCAAAAGGAGTGTTTTCACTTTCGGGCGCAATCAACAAAACCATTTTAAAGAAAAAAGGAACCCTTTCATTGCGTGCTAGTGATCTTTTGAATTCTAGAAGAAGAAAAAGCACTACTACCAGTGAAAACTTTTCAACCTACACCGAATTTCAGTGGAGAATCCCAACTTATGTTTTGACTTTTACTTATAAAATAAACGAAAGTAAAGCCAGTAAACGCAGACGCTCGGCAGCTAACAGAGGAGGCGGTGACGGTGGAGAAGGTTTTGACTTTTAAATAAAAGGATTTAGTCCATAAAAAAACCTCACAATTCTAAATTGTGAGGTTTTTTAGTATGATAGAAACCGAAGGAACGGCTACAAATAGTAAGTAAACTATATCTATTCTTGAAGCTCTGCCTTCTTGGCTTCTTTACGCTCTTTTAACCACTCCAAAAACGAGCCAACTAGCCAGTAAGGAATCACGAAGGTTAGTAAAAAAATCATCAACCAAAACCCAATGGATAAGATAGTTAAAAAAGATAGAAAACCTAAATATTGATCGAATTCGAACATTGTTGTAAAATTTTAAACAAAATTAAGTTTTTTATAATTCTAATCCCAGTTATCTTTTTATTTTTTTAGTGAAAACGTGTAAAATCAAATTGCACTTTTATATTTTCAATCCGAGATCACATCAGCTTGCTCTAAAATAAAAATTAAGTATTTTTGTAACGAACAATTTAAAGTAAACAAACAATGAAATACCGCATAGAAAAAGACACATTAGGAGATGTACAGGTACCCGTAGACGTTTATTGGGGAGCCCAGACAGAACGCTCACGTTCCAATTTCAAAATTGGACCTTCAGCTTCTATGCCAATTGAAATTGTTCAAGGTTTTGCTTACTTGAAAAAGTCTGCTGCTTACACCAACCATGAGTTAGGTGTTTTGGATCTTAATAAGCGTGATTTAATTGCACAAGTATGTGATGAAATTTTAGAGGGAAAACTAGATGACCAATTTCCTTTGGTGATTTGGCAAACCGGTTCGGGTACGCAGAGCAACATGAACGTCAATGAAGTGATTGCCAATCGTGCTCATGTACTTGCTGGTAATACACTGGGAGAAGGAGATAAAACTCTTGCGCCTAACGACGATGTAAATAAATCACAATCGTCGAATGATACATTTCCAACAGGAATGCACATTGCTGCCTACAAAAAAATTATTGACAATACAATTCCAGGAATTACCCAACTCCGGAATGCATTGGATGCAAAAGCAAGGGCTTTTAAAGCGGTAGTTAAAATTGGACGTACTCATTTGATGGATGCCACTCCCCTAACCTTAGGGCAAGAATTTTCGGGTTATGTTTCCCAATTAGATCACGGATTAGCTGCCTTAAATTTCACTCTGAAGCATTTGTCAGAAGTTGCACTTGGAGGAACTGCTGTGGGAACAGGAATAAACACTCCAAAAGGTTATTCTGAGCTTGTAGCAAAATACATAGCTGAATTTACCGAACTCCCCTTTATAACAGCTCATAACAAGTTTGAAGCACTAGCAGCCCACGATGCAATCGTTGAAACACACGGAGCTTTAAAACAAATAGCAGTGTCGTTAAATAAAATCGCAAATGATGTTCGAATGCTTTCTTCTGGACCACGTTCAGGAATTGGCGAAATCATAATTCCGGCAAACGAGCCAGGAAGTTCCATAATGCCCGGAAAAGTAAATCCAACTCAATGCGAGGCGATCACTATGGTTTGTGCGCAAGTGATGGGGAACGATGTAACCATTAGTGTTGCAGGAACTCAAGGACATTATGAATTGAATGTATTCAAACCTGTAATGGCTGCCAACATCATACAATCTGCTCAATTGATTGGCGATGCCTGTGTGAGTTTTACCGTTAACTGTGTCGATGGAATAGAACCAAACCACAAAAGAATTGATGAATTAGTGAATAACTCATTAATGTTAGTAACGGCTCTAAATACCAAAATAGGGTATTACAAAGCTGCAGAAATAGCAAACAAGGCCCACGAAGAAGGAACAACACTAAAAGCATCTGCGGTATCGCTAGGCTATGTAACTTCTGATGAGTTTGACGCTTGGGTAAAACCCGAAGATATGACAGGCGAACACTAATTACTATGGAGATTATTCCTTTTGAATCGAAGTATGCAGTAGATTTCAAGCGACTTAATGAAGCTTGGTTGGAGCAGTATTTCGTTGTTGAGCCTTATGATTCTGAATTACTTAGCCGCTGTGAAGAAAGTATTATAAAACCAGGAGGCTTTATTTTTTTTGTTCGCGTTGAAGATCAAATAGTTGGTACCGCTGCATTCATTTATAAGTCAGAAGGGATATATGAATTAGGCAAAATGGCAGTAGAACCAACATTTCAAGGACTTAAACTGGGTCAACAGTTGATGCAGTATTTACTTGACTTTGCAAAACAACAACAATGGTCGAAACTTATTCTCTATTCAAACACCGTACTTGAAAATGCAATTTATATTTATCGTAAAGTAGGTTTTAAAACAATTCCACTAGAAAAAAATCTGCCTTACAATCGTTCAAACATAAAAATGGAATTAGAATTGGAAAGAAGTCATGAGAATTAAAAGGCGACACAAAATACTATGCGTTATGCTGCTGATTTGTGGAATATCTCTACAAGCACAAACAAAGAAAACACTTCCAAAATCTACTATAATTATTCCGCCAAAGCAGGTTGTACGCATAGACTACCCTTATATGAAAGGGTTTAGTGTTAAAATATGGAATGAATCCAAGTTTGAATTAGGAGTATCTGCCCGCGAGCATCAGACAGATTCTCTACGTAAGGGATTTGGATTGAACAAAGGTTCTTTTGCAACAATACAGGTTGCAGAAAAACACTATCTACAATTAGAAAATCGTTTCATTGCCCCACTTAAAGTAGAATATACCCTTTTTAAATTGGGCTCAGGAAAGAAAAAGAAAACGGTTGTGGATCGTACTGTTGGGTTTTATTTGGTAAACACAACTGCGCAAACCCTCCCTATTTTAATTCCTGGAATTATGAATCCAAAATTGACTCCCTTTTCTCAAAGTGGTGTTGAATTACCTTGGGGTCAAAAAATACTACTAAAAACACCCGGTAAAGACTTACTCTTGCTTACCGTTTCAGATACGATACGCAAAGGAGCTCGAATCGATGTAGCCGATTTGATTGATGCAGCTTTGAATCCAAGTGATAAATAATAATTACACTACTTAGTTTTCATCTAAAAAACAAAAGTTTTCTAAGCATGAGAATGTAAGTTAATCATATTGCCTTCTGTATCCTGAAATGCAGCCATGTAACCAATTTCTGGGGTTATCTGTGTTTTCTTTTGAACTATCTTCCCGCCAGCAGCTTCAACTCGACCCAGAATTTTATTGAGATCAGGATCGCCATTGAGGTATATTTTAATACCGTCTGCATTGGGTCTGTAGTCTTTTCCAAAAATAATTGCGCCCGAAACGCCGCCTTTTTCTGGATCTGTAGGTAGGATTCCCATTTTATCGGGTCCCATTTCCATTACTTCCATTTCGAAGGCATAAAGAAGTTGAGTAAAATGTTTTCGCGCGATTGAAATCGAGAACTGGGATTTCAAACCAGTTAATTGAGTGGATTTGATTTTTCATGATTTATTTAAGACTTGAGTTACATCAAATATAAATAAAAAAATAAAACCCTCAAATTGAGGGTTTTATTAGGTTTTAGTAGAACAATATTTTAAGCTTAGTCTCGTGTCAATTTGCGGTACTGAATTCGTTTGGGCATAAGATCCTTTCCTAAACGTTTTTTCTTATTCTCTTCGTAATCGGAATAAGAACCTTCGTAAAAATACACTTGTGAATCCCCTTCAAAAGCAAGGATGTGGGTACAAATACGATCCAAGAACCACCGGTCGTGAGAAATAACAACAGCACAGCCAGCAAAATTTTCCAAGCCCTCTTCAAGAGCCCGCAAGGTGTTTACATCCAAATCATTGGTTGGCTCATCTAAAAGCAAAACATTCCCTTCTTCTTTCAGCGTCATTGCCAAATGCAGTCGGTTACGCTCTCCCCCAGATAGGGTTGATACTTTTTTATTCTGATCGCTTCCACTGAAATTGAAACGACTTAAAAATGCTCTCGAATTGATTTGTTTTCCGCCCAGCATAATGAGTTCTTGCTCATCACTAAAATTAGACCATATGGATTTATCTAAATCAATATTGGAATGCGATTGATCTACATAAGCAAGTTTGACAGTTTCACCTACCGAAAAACTTCCCCCATCTGGAGCTTCTTCGCCCATTATCATTCTAAAAACTGTAGATTTACCAGCACCATTCGGCCCAATAACACCAACAATTCCTGCTTGTGGCAAGTTGAATGATAGATCATCATAAAGTAATTTATCTTCAAAGGCTTTCTTCACCCCATTAGCTTCAATCACATTAGTTCCAAGGCGTGGACCGTTGGGTATAAAAATCTCTAACTTTTCTTGAGTTTTTCCTTGATCTTGACTCACTAATTTATCGTAGTTCGACAAACGCGCCTTTTGTTTACTCTGACGTCCTTTAGGAGCCATACGTACCCATTCTAATTCACGTTCCAATGTCTTTTGACGCTTTGATGCTGTTTTTTGTTCTTGAGCCATACGGGTAGACTTTTGATCTAACCAAGAAGAATAATTCCCTTTCCAAGGAATCCCTTCCCCGCGATCAAGCTCTAGAATCCAACCAGCAACATTATCTAAGAAATACCGGTCATGGGTTACCGCAATCACGGTTCCTTTGTATTGCGCCAAATGGTGCTCTAACCAATGTACCGATTCTGCATCCAAGTGATTGGTTGGCTCATCGAGTAAAAGGATTTCTGGTTTTTGTAAAAGCAAACGACACAAAGCAACTCGGCGACGTTCTCCACCCGACAGGACACTTACTTTTTGATCTCCAGCAGGAGTTCTTAGAGCGTCCATTGCAATTTCAAGTTGCGTATCAAGTTCCCATGCATTTACAGCATCGATCTCATCTTGAAGTTCAGCTTGTCGATCCATGAGTTGTTGCATTTTATCTGCATTCTCATAAACCTCAGGTAAACCAAACTGATCATTGATTTTATTGTATTCATCCAAAATAGCAACCGTTTCGGCTACTCCTTCTTTTACTACTTCAAGAACAGTTTTGTCTTCATCCATAAGGGGTTCTTGTTCGAGATAACCAACCTTGTATCCAGATGAAAAATTCACCTCTCCCTGATAGTTTTTTTCTGAACCAGCTATAATTTTAAGAAGCGTTGATTTTCCAGAACCATTGAGTCCTAGAATACCGATTTTTGCGCCATAAAAAAAGCTTAAGTAAATATCCTTAAGCACGGGCTTGTTTCCAGAAGGATAGGTTTTTGAAACCCCCGACATGGAAAAAATTATTTTTTTATCGTCTGACATGGTTATATTCTTCCCTTTAAAGCATTAAAAGCCCATGCAATTGCATAGAACCCAACTCCAGCTACACAAAATCCAATAGCATACTCCGGATATTTAATTAACCCTAAGGCAATTAGTGCCGTTCCTAGGATCATAATCACCAGAGCGGTATAACCAAAGATTTTATTTTTATTTAAGCTCATGTTTATTTATTTATCGTGTAAAAGCAAATATCGCTTATTTATTTTAAATTTAGTAGAATTAAAGAAGAGAACCCTAGAAAGAATTCCCATAAATCGCAGTCTCGAACCTTCTAATATTTTGTAATTTTGATTTAAATTACACACATGAACCTAAGCTTCAACAAAAATGAGGATCACAACAAACTCTTATGGTCTTCTATACGTCAACAGTTTGCTACCATAACCTTAGGTGGTGGAAAAAAACAGTTGCAAAAGCTTCGAGACAAAGGAAAAATGACAGCACGAGAACGTGTTGAATACCTAGTCGATTCGGATTCAGAAGCCCTAGAAATTGGAGCTTTTGCCGCAGCTGGCATGTACGAAGAACACAACGGTTGCCCAGCTGCTGGTGTAGTAGTTATTTTAGGTTATATCCACAAACGCTTGTGTGTTATTGTGGCTAACGATGCTTCAGTTAAAGCAGGTGCTTGGTTTCCAATGAGTGGAAAAAAGAATTTAAGAGCTCAAGAAATTGCACTAGAAAACCGCCTTCCCATAGTATATTTAGTTGATAGTGCTGGAGTATTTTTACCCTTACAGGATGAGATTTTTCCAGATAAAGAGCATTTTGGACGTATTTTCAGAAACAACGCTCGAATGAGTAGTAAAGGAATTCTTCAAATCGCTGCTGTAATGGGTAGTTGTGTTGCTGGTGGTGCTTACCTCCCAATTATGTCGGATGAATCATTAATCGTAGATAAAACCGGAAGTATCTTTTTAGCTGGAAGTTACCTTGTAAAAGCCGCCATTGGAGAAACCATTGACAATGAAACTTTGGGTGGTGCTACTACACACACTGAAATTAGTGGTGTTGCAGATTATAAAGTAAAAGATGATCCAGCTGCATTGGATCATATTCGCGCTTTAATTGATAAAGTTGGAGCCCCAGATACTGCTGGATTCAACCGTATTGAAGCTGTTGTTCCTAAGTTAGATGAAAAGGAAATATACGGATTATTACCTGCGTCAAGAAATCAACCCTATGACACCTACCCTATTTTGGAACGTTTAGTCGATAATTCTGAATTACAAGAATATAAAAAAGGATACGGTAAAACCATTATAACGGCATACGCACGAATTGACGGTTGGTCTGTCGGTATTATTGCAAATCAACGAAAGGTGGTGAAATCTGCTGATGGAGAAATGCAATTGGGTGGAGTAATCTATGGAGATTCAGCAGACAAAGCAACTCGCTTTATTGCCAATTGTAATCAAAAGAAAATACCTCTTGTTTTTCTTCAAGATGTAACGGGCTTTATGGTAGGTAGTAAAGCCGAACACGGTGGAATTATAAAAGATGGTGCCAAGATGGTCAATGCTGTTTCGAATTCTGTTGTACCAAAATTCACTGTAATTATGGGCAATTCATATGGAGCAGGTAATTACGCTATGTGTGGAAAAGCATTTGACCCGAGGCTTATTGTAGCCTGGCCAAGTGCCGAAATGGCTGTAATGGGCGGATCGCAAGCGGCAAAGGTGTTGGCACAAATCGAAGCTTCTTCTAGAAAGAAAAAAGGAGACCCAATTAATGAAGCGGAGCAAGAAAGATTGTACAAAAAAATAAAAGAAGGCTACGACAAACAAACTTCACCTGTATACGCTGCCTCTCGTTTGTGGACAGACGCCATTATAGACCCATTAACAACCCGACAATGGATCAGCAGGGGAATTGAAGCTGCTAACCATGCTCCAATAACGGAAGCCTTTAATATGGGCGTGCTTCAAGTTTAGCAGTCGTTGCTTCGCGTTTAAGTTTTCCATTTTCGGTATATTCAAACGCATCTAAAAAGAAAACGTTCTTAGGAAGCTCATAGGTGCTCAGAACTTGTTTTTCTTTTATTAGTCCCAGTATATTTTGGGTGTCTTCTTTTTGTTCAAAAACCAAAACAACTTTTTGTCCTAATTGTTCATCTGCTATACTTGTAATAAAAAATGGACATGTAATTAAAGAACTAATTTTCTCTTCTACTGCTTCAGGAATAACTTTCACTCCCCCAGAATTAATAACATGATCTATTCGCCCTAAAAGGATAAAACTTGTGTCAGACACTACAGTAACTAAATCATTCGTTACAACGGTATCTTTAGTTAAATGCGGCACTTTAATGTTGAGACATTGTCTCGCATCTTGTGTGATTTTTACACCCGGTAAAACGTTAAATACTGAATCTTTTGATTTAACAGAACGTGAAGCGATATGCGTAAGAGTCTCGGTCATCCCGAAGGTAACAAAGCTGTTAGTTTTTTGTGATTGTAATTGTTGTAAAAGTGATGTCGATGGAGCTGCTCCTCCGACCAATAATGTTTTCACTTGACTGATTTGACTCATCGCATTCACAACTTGTATAGGGACCATTGCAGCAAAGTCATAAACTGTAGGGTTTTCCTCTAACACATTACCATTAGGTGAAACGATATCCAATTCTAGACCTAAAATCATTGCGCGAACCAACATCATTTTTCCAGCAATAAAATCAGCTGAAAGGCAATGCAGTGCTCGATCTCCAATTTGCACTCCAAAATGATCACCTGTAGCTAAAGCAGAATTAACCATTGCTTGTTTAGCGTATCGCATTTGTTTTGGAGTACCAGTAGAGCCTGAGGTTTTCAGAATAAGTTCTTCTTTTGGATCCAACCAATCCATCAAAAAATCACCAATTACTTTCTCATGCGGTTTCCCTTCTTTTATAAAACTGTATGCAACTTCAAAAAGATCATTGAAAGAATAATTGTTTCCATTCAGTTTAAAACGATTGTGGACGTTTCTATAATTCGGTTTTTGATTCATCGACTCTTGCTGTTAGTTTATATTTCCAATTAGTCCATCCGTATTTCTTAGAAAGAATGAATAAACTTATTGGGTAGAGAATAAATAGAGACAAAACCAATTCTGGAATAAGGGTTGGCTCTGCAATATCTTTTAAAACAGAATAGGTTTGAAAGGCAGTCCAATCGGCTGTTACAAGTAACGCGGTGATTAGATTATTGGCTATATGAAAGCCCAATGCCAATTCAATCCCCTCATCCATGAGGGTCATGATACCAAAAAAGAATCCTGTTCCTATGTAATAAAATAAAAGCCCCATACCCAGTTTTTCGATTTCTGGGTTAAAAATATGAAGCATTCCAAAAATAATTGATGTCAGTATAAGGGGAAGCCAACGGTTTCTAGTGAGTTTTGCAAAACCCTGCATCAGGTATCCACGAAAGAGATATTCTTCAAGTCCAGATTGAAACGGGATAAGCACTACTGATATTCCAAACATGATTAAAAAGGGTTTCAATTGAAATGTAACTTCATAATTTTGTGGGGAAAAATAGTAGTCAATTCCAACAAATAGGATCGAAGCAATTGCCCAAAAGCTGAATGCAAAGAAAAAGCGGTTAAAATCTATTTTTTTTCGTGAGGTTGTAACACTCACAAAACTTTGTTTGTGAATTTTTGTGAGCACAAACAGAAAACCTAAAAAAGCAATAAAGAAAGAAAAAAGAAGGAGAAATAAGGTTAGGTTGGGATCCAGGTGAGCGAAAATACTCATGGGATTCTTAGGGTCCATTGTGGTAGCAGATTCTTCTGACAGGAAGAACAACATGGGTACTTGCCCCATAAAACTAAAAATAATAACGATCATGGATCCAAGTAAATACCATGCAAATGGTAGGCGTTTATCTAGCTCCTTTTCTAAAAATGTATTCATTATATTGTGTTCCAATTTCTTGTTTTATCGTAGCCAATATAGCCATTTTCAACCACTAAAGGTGAATCGATATTGTTTGTGTATAAACTTCCGGTTCCCAAACCCTGTGGCCCCTTTGGACTGAGTGTAAAGGTCCATTGTGTGATCGCATTCAAGCCAACGTTACTTTCCAAAGCACTCGTTACCCACCAACCAATTTTACGTGCATTAGCTAAATCTATCCAATCTTGTGATCCACGAAAACCACCAATAAAACTGGGTTTTAAAATAATGTATTGCGGTTTTATTTCGTCCAAGAGGGCTTGTTTTTGACTGGTATCAAAAACGCCGATAAGCTCCTCGTCTAAAGCAATTGGTATAGGCGTATTATTACATAAAGTAGCCATAGCTTCCCATTGTCCCGCCTGAAGAGGCTGCTCAATGGAATGTATATCAAAAGCAGCGAGAGCATCTAATTTAGAAGGAGCTTCGTCTGGAGAAAAAGCACCATTCGCATCTACACGCAAAACTATTTCATCTTTAGAAAAACGTTCTCGTATGGTTTTTAAAAGTGCAAGTTCTTGGTCAAAATCCAGAGCGCCTACTTTCATTTTAATGCAATCAAACCCTGCTGCTAACTTCTGCTCTAATTGTTTCAGCATAAAAGCATGATCTCCCATCCAAATCAAACCGTTGATTGGAAGTGAGTCCTTTGAATTTGTAAATTTTGATGGAAATAAACAATAGGGGTCTTTTGATGTTAAAGAAAGAAAAGCTGTTTCTAGCCCCATCTGAATCGAAGGAAATTCTTTCAATTCGGAGTATAAAACTTCAAACCCTAAATGAATATGATCACAAGCCCACTGGAGTTTCTCTTCATAATCTGGTCGATCATCACAGCTCAAGCCACGAAGAATTCCACACTCACCAATCCCCCATTCACCTTGATCTTCAAGTTTTATGAACCAAGTTTCTTTTTGTTTCAATACGCCGCGCGAAGTACCACTAGCTTGTTTAAAGTCTAATATGTATTGTGAATAAGTAGCCTTCATATTACAGATTTTGACCAATAGCAAACAAGATAGAAAACAAGAAAGTACACAAGGCTAAACGTTTTAACTCTGGGTCAAATTCTTTTGGATCTGTATAGCCGAGTACACGTCTAAGGTGAATCATCATCGGTAATACAGCGATCATGAAAAGGTAGGCAGGTTGGGTATCCATTTTAACATAAAAAACACATGTTAGGACAGCACCAATTAGTAAAAAAGCATGATATGCTTTTGAAAGACTCGCACCAAGCAATACTGCCATTGTAATTTTATTGACTTCTTTGTCCGTATGTATGTCTCGCATATTGTTTAGATTCAATACTCCAACACTCAATAAACCCAATGCGGTTGCAGGCAATATCAGGTTAATTTGAAACTCTTGTGCTTGCAAAAAGTAGGAACCCAACACACTTACTCCACCAAAAAAGAGGAATACAAATAAGTCTCCTAAGGCTCGATAACCATAGGCATTGGTGCCAACGGTATACTTGATTGCAGCAACAACGGATGCTATTCCCAACAAGATGAATATTAGCGAAAAAAGTAAATCAGAAGTGCCAAAGGCAACATAAATTAGAGCAAAAGCAAGTAATAGCGATACTACTGCACAAATTTGAATTCCTTTTTTAAGTTCTTCTTTGGTCAATAAACCTAGTTGTAACACACGAGCTGGGCCAATTCTTGATTCATTATCTGTCCCCTTAACGCCATCTCCATAATCATTTGCAAAATTCGAAAGCACTTGAAAAGCAATCGTTGTTGCCAATGACAAAAATAAAATCACAAGCGAAAATGGATCACTTCCATATGCGAGACCATTTCCAACTATAATTCCTGAAAGTGATAAGGGCAGGGTTCTTAATCGTGCAGCTTGTAACCAAATTTTAAATTTTGAATTCATTTATTTATGTAAAATTATGCGTTCCCCATCTTCATAGGCAACTACCCATGCATCTTTAATTCCCATGTCAATTATTTTATCTCGAAAAACAATTGCTTCATCTTCAGTTGCAAAGCTTCCAATGGAATACGCATTAAGTTCTCCTACTTCGTGCAGTCCGAAATTGACAAAGTTTTCGGAAAAAAGTAGCCATGATTCATCATTATTAGCTGCAATTTGAACTGAGTAGATTCGAATACCCTCCATTAAACTCTTAATATCATGCCCATTGTGTTTCTCATGAATACTTACCCTAGGGTCTGTTTCTCCTGAATTTGGTTGTTCTTGGCTTTGATCAATCGGTGTAAAGTCAGAAAGAAAAAGAATTCCCAACACAATTACCGTGAGAAGAAGTATATAAAATCCAACAGCATATACTTTGACGTATGCTATTTTTTTCTTTGTACTTTGATGAAGCGCCCTAAAATAGGAAGAAGCATTACGTTCGTCGTCAATTTCCTTGTAAAGGTTTGCTAGTTTTTCTCCTTCGATAAACGGCATTGGTCTAAATGTTGATTATGGAAATTTTGGGTATTGTTTAAAGTCAGGTTCACGGCGCTCCAAAAAGGCATTTTTACCTTCTTGAGCCTCATCCATGAGGTAATACATCAAGGTTGCATCTCCTGCTAATTGCATTAAACCGTGCTGACCATCTAATTCTGCATTCAAACATCGCTTAACCATACGAAGGGCTAAAGGGCTTCTTGTTTGCATGATTTGACACCATTCGATTACAGTTGCTTCTAAATCTTCTAAGGGTACAACTTTGTTCACCATTCCCATTTCTTCAGCTTCTTTAGCCGTATACTGCTGGCATAAGAACCAAATCTCACGTGCTTTTTTCTGACCAACATGACGCGCTAAATAAGAAGAACCAAAGCCTCCGTCAAAACTACCAACCTTAGGTCCAGTTTGTCCAAACATAGCATTTTCGCTAGCAATTGTTAGATCGCAAACTACATGAAGTACATGTCCACCGCCAATTGCATATCCATTGACCATCGCAATTACGGGCTTAGGAATGTCTCTTATTTTTTTATGCAAATCCAATACATTTAAGCGAGGTACACCGTCTTCACCGACATATCCTCCAACACCTTTAACATTCTGGTCTCCTCCACTACAAAATGCCTTGTCGCCAATCCCTGTAAAAACGATGACATCTATGTCATTGCGCTCTCTACAGATGTCCATAGCTTCTAACATCTGATTGTTTGTTTCTGGACGAAAAGCATTGTATACCTCTGGACGGTTGATGGTTATCTTGGCGATACCTTTGTGGATTTCAAATAAAATGTCTGAATATTCTTTCAGGGGTTCCCAAACGACTGTTTTCATATGTAATAGTTTATTTTTTTTATTAAAAATAGGGTTTTATTGCATTGCTTTAAAGTAATTCAACAATATTTGATCGTTACTTTTTCTAGGTGTAAATATTTCTAAAACTTGAGGGCAATTTGAGGGTTTAAAGAAGGATTTTAGTTTCCTTTTTAAACGCCATTCTGAGTGCACACTGCTGTATCCAACACCAAACGATTTGCAAAGGTCCTTTGCGTTGCGCTTATGAACAGTTTCATAATATTCGTCATAGGTTGGCGTATCCTTTTGACCAGGCAAAATCCTAAAAATACCTCCGCCTTGATTGTTTATAATAATTATGCGAAAGTTCTTTTTTAAATAAGTATTCCAAAGCGCATTACTATCATAAAAAAAGCTCAAGTCGCCCGTAATTAGTAGTGTAGGAATTTTAGAAACAAAAGCAGCTCCTACAGCAGTTGAGCTGCTACCGTCTATTCCGCTAGTGCCTCGATTACAAAAAACAGATACGGTTTTTGGAAGGTCAAATAATTGTGCATAGCGAATAGTCGAACTATTGGCAAGTTGTAACTGAAGTTGGTCTGGGATGGACTTAAAAATAGTTTGAAAAACTTTTAAATCTGAAAACGGAATTTGTTTCAGGTAATTTAATCCTTTCAGTCGATTACTACTGTAGATCGATGATACCTGATTGTTGTATGTACTTTGATTTGAATTTGATGCTTTTGAAAGAAGCTCTTCAAAGAATGCTTGTGGTTCCGTTTTAATATGATCCGATAACACATAGTAGGTGTCATATGCTTTCTTTGGATGAATGTGCCAATGATGCTTTGATGGAAATTTTCGCAAGAAGTTTTTTATCTTTTTGGAAACAACCATTCCGCCTAATGAAACCAATAGGTCGGGTTGAAGACGCTGCAATAAGTCTTCTAATCCATTTTCAAGAGGAGCAATCAAACTATCAATTGCATCTATAAAACGTGGATGCTTTATGTTTGATGTTTTCTCAGTCATCACAATAACAGAAGGGTCCAACGCCCATGCATTTATAATTTCTTCAGAAATTGAATGCGGAGCAAGTACTCCAATTAAAATGATTTTTTTGGGAGCAGTATTCCATACATCAACAATTGATTTTCCAACGCTGAGTTTATCAGGAAGATTAGAAGATGTAACTTTTTGAAGTATAATTTCTGAAGTCGTTGTACCATATAGAGGTTCTTCTAGAGGAACATTGAGGTGTACAGGACCTGATTGCGAATGTGCTTTATTCAGAACAGAGTTCAACTGTTCTTCATTGAATATTTGAATGCGCTTTTGTTCTTCCAACAACATGGCTGAAGTAGCATTTGCTGCAATTAATTTCTGAGATGGGTTTGCGAGTAGTGTTTCAGTTGCATGAATAACATCTGGCTTTAAATAAGCAGCAGCTTCAAGATGGGGTTCAAAAACTTCTGGTTGACGAATGGTTTGACCATCTCCGACATCAATACGATGTGGCAACCGATCTGCAGAAATAACAACCAACGGAATATCACTGTAAAAGGCCTCTGATATTGCAGGATAATAATTCAACAAGGCAGAACCTGAGGTACACACTAGGGCTACAGGCTGTTTTAACTGTTGCGCAAGACCTAAAGCAAAAAAAGCTGCCGAACGTTCATCCACTATACTGTACGTCTTGAAAACACTATTTTGAGTGAACCCTTGAGTTAAGGGAGCGTTTCTTGAACCAGGTGAAATGACAATGTGTTGGATTTTTTTTAGTGCACAAAAACCAACAACAGTTTGTGCTAAAGGGATTTCAGAAAAAATAAGTTGAGGGGATTCTTTCATTGCCTAACAAAAATACAAAACGTCGAAGATTGAAAGAAGTTTATTGTCTTTTTATTCAAAGTGCTTGGCAAAAAGTTTTTGCTTTACGTTGGGTTTCTTTCCATTCATTAATGGGATCACTCTTAGATGTTATTCCAGCGCCAACAAAAACATTATACCCTTTTTCGGTTATTTCTGCACAACGCAAATTAACAAAAAAGTCTGCATTAGAATCACCTTCAAAGAGTCCCAAAAAACCTGTATAAAATTTCCGTTCGTAGCCTTCGTTTTCTAAAATAAAAGCCGTGCTTTCATCTTTTGGCACTCCACCTACTGCTGGAGTAGGATGCAATGCTTTTACCACTTTCGCAATCGATAAGTCAGAACTTTCGGCCAGTACATCTGTTTTCAAATGCCACAAAGCACCTGCTCGAATAGACTCCACTGCGCTTATTTTTAATTGAACGGAAGGAAATGTAGTTTTCAAAGCAACTTCAATCGCATCTGTAACAAGCTGTTGTTCTTGCATTTCTTTTGAAGTCCACTCCGCTTCTTGCCCTTCATTTGCGGTAGAAGTTCCGGCCAAAGCAATAGTATGCAAACGGTTATCTTCTAAATTAGCAAAACGCTCTGGTGTGGCTCCCATCCAAGATCCTGTTGCTGGATGATGCCAATAGTAAACAAATGCAGTTGGGTAAAGCAATGCTAAATTATGAAAAGTTTGCGCCGAATTCTTATCCGATGCATTGACAACCAAAACTCTGGAAACGACAACTTTTTTGAGGTCTGAATTTTCAAATTCAGTCAACGCTTGTTGCACCAATGCAACAAAAGGCTTTTTATTTTCATCAAGAACAGTCAGATCCGAACAGAGTACAGAATCGCTTGAGGGTAAATCGAACCGATGACTAAAGGTACTCGGAATATAGGAATAGAAATCCGTGTCGGCAAAAGGAGCCATCAAAAATCCTGCTTCTGAAAAATCATACGTCATATACAACTGATCATCCTTTTGATAATAGAGATTCACTTCCTTTGCATTCGGAAGTTTGAATGCAACGAAAGGCTGCTTATTCTTAGTTAGAGCGTGTAATGCTTCTAGCATTTATTTTTTGGGTAAGGTTAGGGTTGTTAGTTTACAACTAGAAATCAAATCTCCAGCCTCGTTAGTTACTTTTATTTCCCAAATCTGAGTAGTTCTTCCGTTATGAATAGCTGTGGCCTTTGCATAGACAAAACCTTCGCTTATACCCTTCAAATGGTTTCCTGACATTTCAATCCCGCGAACCATTGGGGTTTGAGTTTTATTAAACAAATAAGCAGCTGCGCTGCCAACACTTTCGGCTAGTGCAAAAGTTGCTCCCCCATGTAAAACACCGTCGGGCTGGTGCAATTTTGGTGTTACTGGCATACGGGCGATTAAAAAATCTTCTCCTACATCAACAAAATCTATTTCCAAGGTTCGCATCAAAGATTCCTTCTCTGATCCGTTCATCTTCTTTAATATTAGCTCTTTTTCCATAAGTTGTAAAAGTAGCTAAAATCTAAAAAACTGTTCTCTGGCTTTGAACATATTTGTTGAATTATAAACGAAAATCTGAAAATGAAAAAAATCTAACTGGTATGGCGGGTTTGTCAAGAGGACTTAATGGGACTACAATTTAGTAGTTAGGATTGCTATTGCTTTGAAATTGCTGTTATCCAGTAATGATCAAATAATTTAGAGCGTGTGTCGAATAGCGTGAATTATCTAAATTCATTTTCATAAATCTACTGAGATTGTTTTTTAGAATCAATGGTCTAGAACATAAAGTGATCATTGACTTAGGATCATCATCCGAATTCAACCAAGGATTGGAAGCGCATTTTTTAAAGACTGTGTCGTCTTAATAGACAACAGTAATAACAGTTATAAAATAAAAAGTAGTTTTCATTAAGGAAGATTAAAATTAGATTCTAAAGAAATCCCTAACTTGTTTTTTTTAATAGAATCGATGAAAAAAATATACTGTATACTATCCACTATCTTTCTGAGTTTTTTTTCGTGCAATGGCACACCAGAACCTATTATAAATACTACTGGAGTTTCCTTGGATCTTGCCCAATACCGTTTAGAACAAGTATCCCATGTGGTTTACGATTTAAGCTTTTTAATTCCCGAGCAAAAAGAGCAACCCATAACTTCCAAACTTAAGCTCACAGCTACTGTTACTGACCTAACAAACCCTTTGTATTTGGATTTTAAAGAAGATTCGAAAAACCTTCAATATCTTTCAGTAAACGGACAAGTTGTTGATATACAACACGAACTAGAACATCTGATCATTCCACAAAAGCATTTAGTTATAGGACAAAACCAAATTACAATTGATTTTATAGCGGGTGATCTATCCCTCAACCGAAACGATGATTATCTCTATACCCTTCTAGTACCCGATCGTGCAAGAACATTATTTCCATGCTTCGATCAGCCCAACATAAAAGCTAACTACAACCTTAGTATTCGTGTACCAAAAGATTGGACTGTTTTAGCAGGTGCAACACTAAACACAAGAGCAAATGATGGCGTTAATTCTACCTTTATTTTTAACACAAGTGATTTGATGAGTACTTATTTATTTTCTTTTGTTGCTGGTAATTTTAAACAGGCTACTTCTACTGGGAAAACACGTTATATGAATTTACTCTATCGAGAAAGTGATCCTACAAAAACAACCATTAGTATCCCTTCTCTTTTTGCAATTCATAAATCCAGTTTGGATTATTTAGAAAATTACACCGACACTACTTATCCATTTCAAAAATTTGATTTTGCCACCATCCCCGGGTTTCAGTATGGTGGAATGGAGCACACAGGAGCCATTCAATACCGTGAATCTGTTTTGTTTCTAGATAAAAATGCAACACAGGCTCAAGAATTATCGCGGGCAAAACTAATTGCCCATGAAACCGCTCATATGTGGTTTGGAAACTTGGTTACTATGGAATGGTTTACAGATGTTTGGATGAAAGAGGTATTTGCCAACTTCATGGCTGGTAAAATCGTAAATCCGCTTTTTAAAAGCATCAATCACGACCTGCAATTCATGACAGCCCACTACCCTAGTGCTTATGGTGTAGGTCGCACACAAGGCAGTAATCCCATCCGGCAAGATTTAGATAATTTAGAGAATGCAGGATCGCTATACGGCAGTATCATATACAACAAAGCACCCATTATGATGCGCCAATTGGAGTTGGCACTTGGGAAAGATGGTTTTAAAGAAGGAATTCAAAGCTATATTAAGCAGTACAGCAACAGCAACTCAGATTGGAATGGATTGGTCTCTATACTTGATCGAAAAACCGATTTAGATCTAAAGCAGTGGAGTGATGTTTGGGTAAATTCAACAGGACGTCCAGTATTTTCAGAACAAATAACCTATGACGAGAATCAAAACATAAGTAAGTTCAATTTGTTGCAACAAGCAGAAGATGGAACGGATAAGATTTGGCCACAGGCGTTTGAAATTGATCTTATCTATGCTGACCATACTCGAAAAATAGCTGTCTTAAGCAACAGTAAAAGCATAGAGCTTCCCAAAGCAATTGGTTTAAAAAAACCCAAAACCATACTTTATAACAGCAATGGGTTTGGTTATGGTGTATTTCCTACCAATGAAAAGAACTTAGAAATATCCATTGCGTTACAAAACGAAGTTTCTAAAGCACATATATACCTCAACACCTACGAGAATGTTATTCTTGGTAACAGCGATGTATTGGATGCCTACCAAAGTTTTTTGAAAGGTATTGAGATAGAATCAAATGAGTTGATTTTAGGTTTACTTACAAGACAAACTAAAGCTTTATTTTGGAATCATTTTAGTAGCACACAACGCAAAGAAATGCTGCCTCAATTGGAAGAAATACTTTTAAAACGATTGAATTCAGAAGCATCCAAGAACATTAAAAAAACGCTTTTCAACACCTACCGATCCATAGCCTATTCTCTAGAAGGCCAAGCAACCTTATATCGTATTTGGAAGGAAGAAGATCAATTCGATAATCTAACGCTGAATCAAGATGATTATACACGGTTGGCACAAACCTTATCGCTTTATGGACATCCAAAAGCAGTTTCAATTTTAAGGCAAGCAAAAGATAAGCTAACCAATCCCGACAAGCGCGAGCGTTTTGAATTTTTAGAACCCGCATTATCAAATAATTCAGAAACTCGAGGTGCTTTTTTTAAGGGCTTCCGTAATCCTGAAAATAGAGCAAAAGAAAGCTGGGTTCAAACTGCTGCTGCCTATATACATCATCCGCTTCATCAAGAAGAATCTATTCGTAACCTAAACCTTAGTTTAGAATTGCTTGAAGAGATTCAACAAACTGGCGACATCTTCTTTCCTAAACGATGGTTAGATGCCACCATAGGGCTTTATACCTCTAAAGAAGCTTATGACCTTGTCGCTGCCTACTTAGAGAGTCATCCTAACATAGATACCAATTTAAAAAGAAAGTTACTTCAAGCATCGGACAAGCTCTATAGAAAACATGCAAAGAAGTAAAATGAAGATGCTAATGAAGTAGTATCTTTGACCGATTCCAAAAACAGATTCATGGCTACTTCAAAAAAACCGCAGGAAAAATCAAGGTTGCATTCCCGAAATAAAAATCGAGATCGTTATGATTTTAATGCAATAATCGTTGCAAACCCTGATTTGAAAGCATTTGTTAAACCCAATAAAAACGGTGATGATTCGGTAGATTTTGCCAACCCAAAAGCGGTAAAGATTTTAAATAAAGCCTTGTTAAATCACTACTACGGAATAGCTCATTGGGACTTTCCAGACAGCAACCTCTGCCCTCCTATTCCTGGAAGAGCCGATTATATTCATTATCTCGCAGACCTACTTTGTGAACACAATTTTGGGAGAAATCCAAATGGAGCAAAAATCAAATGCTTAGATGTTGGCGTTGGTGCAAATTGTATTTACCCTATTTTGGGTGCTACAGAATATAATTGGAATTTTATTGGATCTGATATTGACCCACAATCCATAACAACAGCAGAAGAAATTGTAAAGTCAAATCCTAGTTTAGTTGGTAAAATAGAATGTAAGCTTCAAAATGATCCAAAAGCAATTTTCAGAGGAATTATTGGAAGTAAAGACATTGTCGACCTTACATTGTGCAACCCCCCTTTTCACGAGTCTGAAGAAGCAGCTCAAAAAGGCAGCCTAAGAAAAGTACAGAACCTCAGTGGTAAAAAAATAAAGACGGCAGCTTTAAATTTTTCTGGAGTAAGTAAAGAATTAATTTTCGAGGGTGGTGAAGTTAAATTCATTTCAAATATGGTGTTGCAGAGCAAAACCTTTGCAAATAATTGTTTCTGGTTTACTACGCTTGTATCCAAACAATCGAATCTAAAAGCAATTTACAAAGCCTTAGATCAAGTTGGAGCGTTTGAAGTTAAAACCATTCCAATGGGGACTGGAAATAAGGTAACGCGTATTGTTGCATGGACTTTCCTTTCCAAGAGCAAACAAAACGAATGGAGTAAAAATCGATGGAAATAATTCAAGAAATCCAAATCATTTAAAACAAAAAAAGCACCGCTATAGCGGTGCTTTTTAGTTTGTAAGGACAATTGTTATTCTTTAACTTCTTCGAAGTCAACATCCTGAACATCATCTCCTCCAGCGCCTTCAGCAGCTGGCTCTCCTTGAGCATCAGCTCCAGGTTGAGCAGCTCCATCTGCTTGTGCTTTATACATTTCTTCAGAAGCATTTTTCCAAGCCTCATTGATTTTTTCTAAAGCAGGTTCTGTAAGTGCGATATCTTTTGCTTCGAATGCTTTCTTCAATTCTTCTAAAGCTTCTTCAATTGGCTTTTTCTTATCATCAGAAAGTTTTTCGCCAAATTCTTTCAATTGACTTTCGGTTTGGAAAATCATTTGATCAGCGCTGTTGAGTTTATCAACTTGCTCCTTTGCAGCTTTATCAGATTCTGCATTAGCTTCAGCTTCTTGACGCATTTTTTGGATTTCTTCTTCGGTCAGCCCAGAAGAAGCCTCGATACGAATATCTTGTGTTTTTCCTGTTGCTTTATCAGAAGCTGTTACTTTGATTATCCCGTTTGCATCAATATCAAAGGTAACCTCAATCTGTGGCGTTCCTCTTTGTGCTGGAGGAATACCGTCTAAATGAAAACGACCAATGGTTTTGTTGTCCGAAGCCATAGAACGTTCTCCTTGGATTACGTGAATTTCAACCGAAGGCTGATTGTCGGCGGCAGTTGAAAATACTTGTGACTTTTTTGTTGGAATTGTAGTGTTTGATTCAATCAACTTGGTCATTACACTTCCCATTGTTTCGATTCCTAGAGATAACGGAGTTACATCTAACAATAAAACATCTTTTACATCTCCAGACAAAACACCACCTTGTATTGCTGCACCAACGGCAACAACTTCATCAGGGTTTACACCTTTCGATGGCTTTTTACCAAAGAATTTTTCAACCTCTTCTTGAATCACAGGAATACGAGTTGATCCACCAACTAAAATAATTTCGTCGATTTCAGAAGTCGTTAAACCTGCATCATCTAAAGCTTTCTTTACAGGAGCCATAGAACGACGTACCAACTCATCAGCAAGTTGTTCAAACTTAGAACGAGTAAGTGTTGTTACTAAGTGTTTAGGTCCAGAAGCAGTAGCTGTTACATAAGGCAAGTTAATTTCTGTTTGAGGAGAAGATGAAAGTTCAATTTTTGCTTTTTCTGCAGCTTCTTTCAAGCGTTGAAGCGCCATTGGATCTTGACGTAAATCGATATCCTCAGCAGCTTTAAAATCGTCCGCTAACCAGTCAATTAATACTTGATCAAAATCGTCTCCACCAAGGTGAGTGTCACCATTGGTAGATAGTACTTCAAAAACACCATCACCTAATTCAAGGATAGAGATATCAAAAGTTCCACCTCCAAGGTCATAAACTGCAATCTTGCGGTCTGCGCCATCTTTTTTATCTAAACCATAAGCCAATGCTGCTGCAGTAGGCTCGTTGATGATACGTTGAACCTTAAGTCCAGAAATCTCACCAGCTTCTTTAGTAGCTTGACGTTGTGCATCGTTAAAATATGCAGGTACAGTAATAACTGCTTCCGTCACATCATGCCCTAAATAGTCTTCTGCAGTTTTCTTCATTTTCTGAAGGATCATTGCAGAAAGTTCTTGAGGTGTGTACAAACGACCATCGATGTCTACACGAGGGGTATTATTATCTCCTTTCACAACTTTGTAAGCTACCGTAGAAGCTTCTTTTGAAGATTCAGAATATTTATTCCCCATAAAACGCTTAACCGAAGCAATCGTTTTTGTTGGATTAGTAACCGCTTGACGTTTTGCAGGATCACCAACTTTAATTTCACCACCTTCAACAAATGCAATTACGGAAGGAGTTGTTCTCTTTCCTTCAGCATTTGGGATTACTACAGGTTCGTTTCCTTCCATTACAGAAACACACGAGTTCGTAGTTCCTAAATCAATTCCAATTATTTTACTCATTTCAAATATATTTTATTTTAAAATTTATAGTCAAGTAGTATGCCACAACAAAAAAACTGACAGGCTGTCAGCGTCATACACAAATAGATGTCATTTGCTCCATTAATTGGACTTTAGGAATGTCATTTTACGATTAAACTCAAAAGAAAAAGAGTACATTTGGTGAAAATTATTTGAACAATGTCTGCAGCAAAGAATACATATAATAGAGTAACCACACACTCGCTTTTGAAAATGAAAGCAGAAGGAGAAAAAATAGCCATGCTAACGGCATACGACTTTACCCTTGCAGGTCTTGTAGATCAAGCCGGTATAGATGTGATTTTAGTAGGAGATTCTGCTTCGAATGTAATTGCTGGTCATGAAACTACTTTACCAATTACCTTAGATCAGATGATTTATCACGCAAGTGCTGTCATTCGTGGCGTGAAAAGAGCACTGGTTGTGGTTGATCTTCCTTTTGGAACTTATCAAGCAGATTCTAAAGAAGCACTTCGTTCTGCCATTAAAATAATGAAGGAGTCTGGTGCACATGCTGTAAAGCTAGAAGGGGGTTTTCAAGAGCGGTCGTCCATTGAACGTATACTCCAAGCTGGGATTCCAGTCATGGGACATTTGGGCCTTACGCCACAATCCATATACAAGTTTGGAACCTACACAGTTAGAGCCAAAGAAGAAGCGGAAGCAAAACAACTAATAGAAGATGCAAAGATGCTCGAAGAAGTTGGATGTTTTGGCTTGGTTCTAGAAAAAGTACCTGCCCATTTGGCTGAAAAAGTTGCTTCTTTAGTTTCTATACCTGTTATTGGTATCGGTGCTGGAAATGGTGTCGATGGGCAAGTTTTGGTTCTTCATGATATGCTGGGAATGAGCAAAGAGTTCAGTCCTCGTTTCTTAAGACGCTATCTAGACTTACACACCGAAATTATCGGAGCGATTCAACAATACACCAAAGACGTGAAGAAAAAAGATTTTCCTAACGAGTCAGAACAATACTAATTACAGTAAAAAGAATATGAAGTTAGATATACTCTTTGAGGACAATCATCTATTAATAATAAACAAACCCATCGGTGTTTTAGTTCAAGGAGACAAAACGGGCGATATCCCTTTAGTAGATCTTGCCAAAGCCTACATCAAACAGAAATACAATAAACCTGGGGCAGTTTTTTTAGGTGTTGTACATCGATTAGACCGCCCTACAAGTGGTGCAATTGTATTCGCTAGAACTTCCAAAGCTCTTGAGCGTTTAAATTTGCAATTCAAAGAACGGGTTACCAAGAAAGTATATTGGGCTATTACTAAAGAAACACCCAACCCATCCGAAGGCACCCTAATTCACTGGACAGTTCGCAATCAAAAACAAAATAAATCTTACGCTCATAAAAAGGAAACTCCAGAATCTAAAAAAGCAATTTTAAAATATTCGATTAAGAAAAAATTAGACAATTATTCTTTACTAGAAATCGAACTAGAAACGGGACGTCATCATCAAATTCGTGCACAGTTAACCGCAATTGGATGTCCAATTAAAGGAGACCTGAAATACGGCTCGGCTCGGAGTAATCCAAACGGAAGTATACACTTGCACGCGCGTTCTCTTGAAATCTTACACCCAATTTCCAAAGAACCAATAAAATGTATTGCACCTCTTCCTAAAGATGCTCTGTGGGATGCCTGTTCTTCCGATTAATTACAGCAGCTTTTGTATGTATAATCTCGGCTACTGTTTTGTTTTGAATCTTACTCTCTAACCAAGACTGAATATCAAGATATAAAAACGCCCTGCGCTCGTATGGGTCTTGTTCGTATTGTTTTAGCTCTTCGTGTAATTTTCGGAAGGCATCTTTTAATTCGCTTGGATAAATATTCCCTAGTTTTCGTACAAACCGAATTAAGGATTTCTGAACTTCGTGCAAGTCGCCCATCTTCAAAAGAAACTTGAAAGTATCGCGAATGTGCTGATCTAAGTGATAGTCAAAACCAGCCTCATAATGTGCTATTAGATTTAGTAAACGTGTGAAACAAAGGAGGTCTTCCCGCATTTTCAGTTTTTTATTGTTTACAATTAAATTCAAATAGACAATAGCTTTTTCAAAATCGTTAGATCCAAAATACAAGCATGCAATTTTGTAATAAAACATCATAACATGATGCTCATCAATTTGATTTTTAAAATAATCAATTTCTTTTAACAGCGGTTCAATGATTTCTTGACCGGCTTTGAAATTTCCTTCCAAGAAATATAAGTTAAAACGATTATTGTATTCGTAGAGAAATGCCAATGAGCTTAGGTTATCATTTTTCGGGAATTCAACACTAACCAATGTTTTTTGCATTTTCTGTAATACCTCACGAAACTTGATGGGATACTTCAGTAGAGTAATAGACTCTAATAAATAATTGTTCCCTTGGAGGTAGAATACTGGATGAGAAGGAATCATATCGGGTTGTTCTTCGAAAAGATCGACCCACTTCATAGAATACCGATAACTGGACAAAAAATCTTGAGTAAGCAGGCTATACCATACATGAGCTTTGAAATACCAAAGCTTTTCTCTAAAACCAAGTTCATCAAAATCAAACTTAGGAAGTCGCTCAAAAAAGAATTTTGTAATCGCACGAAACTCTTCATCACTCTTGGCATAACCCGTTTTAATTAGGCGTTCGTAGAGCTCCAATGATAAATTAGATAGCTGACTCGATATATGATTTTGATTGCTAAAGTATGTTGCATCACGAACCAATTCTTCCGTTCTATTACTCATACTTCGAGTGATGTACTGAGATTCGATTACTTTCTCGAGTTCTACAATTTCAAAGGCAGCGTATTTTTCTTCTAGCTTAACAGCAGTAGCTTTTGCTCGATCAAGAATCTTTAAACTCTGATTATATAATCCTTTTTGATATAAAACAGTAGCAAAATCGAGTTGTTCGCGAATTTGCATCCTTTTGTTCTGTTGGGAGGGGTTGAGGCGTAAACTGATTAAGACCTGCTTATATAGGTGTGCTTTTAAATTGGAAAGTTGTTGTTTGCTTACAAAGTCTTTTTTAAAAATAAGTTTCTCATCATAAACCACCATCTTATCTAATAAATTGAATAAAATCAGGAACTTAGAATCTAAATTTGAATCCATTCGTCCAACAAAAAGCTTAAACTGTCTTTTTTCCGATTTTGACAAAGATTTTATTAAAACGAATAGGTTTTCTTTTTGATCGTTAGTCATTGTATGCTTTTTTGCTATAAATTGCTAGTATAAAGTGCTTTATTCATAATAAAACACCGTGGGTTTCGTAATAAAAGTAAGCAAAAAATTACAAGATTATGCATATAAACGCTAAATTCGTATTGCTTTCAATAAATATATTAAAATGGCTCAAGAGCACGTCCAAATTTTTGACACTACCCTTCGTGATGGAGAGCAGGTCCCCGGTTGTAAATTAGATACCAAAAGTAAACTAATCATTGCAGAACGATTGGACATTCTAGGCGTTGATATTATTGAAGCGGGTTTCCCAGTTTCTAGCCCAGGTGATTTTAATTCAGTAGTTGAAATTTCTAAACTAGTAAAGAATGCTACAGTTTGTGGATTAACTCGTGCGGTAGAAAACGATATAAAGGTTGCCGCAGAAGCATTGACCCATGCCAAACGTCCCAGAATACACACAGGAATAGGAACTTCTGAATCTCATATTAAGTTTAAATTCAATTCTAATAAAGAAGCCATTATTGAACGTGCAGTTGCTGCAGTTACATACGCCAAATCTTTTGTTGAGGATGTTGAATTTTATGCAGAAGATGCTGGTAGAACTGATAATGAATTTTTAGCTCGTGTATGTGAAGCAGTAGTCAAAGCTGGTGCAACCGTATTGAATATTCCAGATACCACAGGATATTGCCTTCCAGAAGAATATGGAGCAAAAATTAAATATTTAAAAGAAAACGTAACGGGTATTCACAAAGCCGTCCTTTCATGTCATTGCCACAATGATTTAGGTTTAGCTACCGCTAATTCTATAGCTGGAATAATGAATGGAGCACGTCAAATTGAATGCACAATAAATGGAATTGGTGAGCGGGCAGGAAACACTTCCTTAGAAGAAGTTGTCATGATTATGCGTCAGCATCCATATTTAGATTTAGATACGAATATCAATTCCAAGCTTTTATACCCAACAAGCCTTTTAGTTTCAGAAAGCATGGGTATGATGGTACAACCCAATAAAGCGGTAGTCGGTGCCAATGCTTTTGCGCACAGTTCTGGAATTCACCAAGACGGTGTTATTAAAAATCGAGAAACCTATGAAATCATGGATCCACATGACGTAGGTGTGACAGAGTCGGCAATTGTTCTTACTGCCCGAAGCGGCCGTGCTGCACTAGCGTATCGTGCCAAGAATGTAGGTTATGAATTAGATAAACTACAATTAGATAAAGTATATCAAGAGTTTTTGAAGTTAGCAGATTCTAAGAAAGAAATCAGCGACGAAGACATCCCATTAATCATCAAAGCAAGCAATATAGGCTTGGTTTAATTTATATAAATTATATGAGTAATACATTATTTGACAAAGTTTGGGATTCGCACGTAGTCCAACAAATTGAAGGTGGCCCTGACGTTCTTTTCATAGATCGTCATTTGGTTCATGAAGTAACAAGTCCAGTAGCGTTTTTAGGCTTAAAAAACAGAGGCGTTGAAGTAATGAGCCCTGAGCGTACTTTTGCAACTGCGGATCACAATACACCAACCATCAACCAACACCTACCCGTAGAAGATCCATTATCGGCAAATCAACTAAAAGCTCTTGAAGAAAACGCAGCAGCTCATGGGATTTCCTATTGGGGATTGGGTCATGAAAAAAACGGTATAGTTCATGTTGTTGGTCCTGAATACGGGATTACACAACCTGGTGCGACCATAGTATGTGGAGATTCACATACCTCTACACATGGTGCATTTGGAGCTATTGCATTTGGAATTGGAACTTCAGAAGTTGAAATGGTTCTTTCGACTCAATGTATTATGCAACCCAAACCAAAGACCATGCGAATTAGGGTTAATGGCACCCTTGGGAGAGGAGTAACACCTAAAGATGTTGCTTTGTTTATCATTGCACAATTAAGCACCTCTGGTGCAACAGGATACTTTGTTGAATATGCTGGTGATGTATTTAAATCACTCAGTATGGAAGGTCGTATGACTGTTTGTAACCTGAGTATTGAAATGGGCGCGCGTGGAGGAATAATTGCTCCAGACGAAAAAACATTTGAATATATAAAAGATCGGGAGTTTACACCAAAAGGTGCTGCATGGGATAAGGCAATGAACTATTGGTCTACACTCAAAACAGACGATGGGGCAAGTTTTGACAAAGAATATACTTTTGAAGGTAGCACGATTGAGCCCATGATTACCTACGGAACCAATCCTGGAATGGGAATGGGTATCTCTGGAGGTATTCCAATGGCGGATAGTCTTGAAGGTGGCGTTGCTACCTACAAGAAGTCTCTAGATTATATGGGCTACAAAGAAGGTGACTCCATGATTGGAAAGAAAATTGACTTTGTTTTTCTAGGAAGTTGTACCAACGGACGTATAGAAGACTTTAGAGCTTTTACAGAAATCATTGATGGCCGCAAAAAAGCAGATCATGTTACAGCATGGCTGGTTCCTGGGTCTCATAAAGTACTCAACGCAATAAAAGATGAAGGTCTCTTAGATATTCTAGAAACTGCAGGCTTTGAATTGCGCGAGCCGGGTTGTTCCGCTTGTTTAGCCATGAATGATGATAAAATTCCTGCAGGAAAATATGCAGTCAGCACATCAAATAGAAACTTTGAAGGACGTCAAGGTCCAGGTTCAAGAACCTTATTGGCAAGTCCAACGGTTGCAGCAGCTGCAGCAGTAATGGGCGTAGTAACTGATCCAAGAAGCTTAGTATAACTTAATAAAGATCCCAACTGGGAAAAATAATGGCATACGATAAATTCAACACCTTAAAAAGTTCAGCGGTTCCGTTACCGATTGAAAATGTAGATACTGATCAAATCATTCCTGCACGTTTTTTGAAAGCGACCGAACGTGTTGGTTTTGGCGACAATCTTTTTAGAGATTGGCGTTACAACCAAGATAACAGTCTAAAAACTGAGTTTCCATTAAACGACAGCCGATATAGTGGTAAAGTTTTAGTAGGCGGTAAAAACTTTGGCTCAGGTTCGTCAAGAGAGCACGCAGCATGGGCAGTTTACGACTATGGCTTTCGTTGTGTCGTTTCAAGCTTCTTTGCGGATATCTTTAGAAATAACTGTCTTAATGTTGGGGTATTACCCGTTCAAGTTTCTGCAGCGTTTTTAGAAGAAATTTACACAGCAATAGAAAAGGATACCAACACACAACTTATCGTTGATCTTCCAACCCAAACCATCACGATTGAAGCTACGGGTACATCAGAATCTTTTGATATCAATTCCTATAAGAAAGACAATATGCTCAACGGTTTTGATGACATTGATTATTTGATGAACATCAAGGAACAAATTGGGGAATTTGCAAAAAACACTCCTCTATAATTCAATTCCATCCTAGGATCATGAAACCAAGAACGATTGAAATAATGGACACTACCCTTCGGGATGGTGAACAAACATCTGGAGTATCATTTTCATCTTCAGAAAAGCTAACACTAGCAAAACTTCTGCTGGGAGAGCTAAACGTAGATCGTATTGAAGTAGCCTCTGCTCGTGTGTCTGAAGGTGAATTTCAAGCAGTAAAAAGCATTACAACATGGGCTAAGGAAGTAAACCTTCTTGATCGTGTTGAGATCTTAACCTTTGTAGACAAGGGAGTTTCAATTCAATGGATGATCGATGCAGGTGCAAAGGTTCAAAATCTATTGACTAAAGGGTCATTGAATCATTTGAAGTATCAATTGAAACAAACTCCAGAACAGCATTTCAAAGGTATTGAAGAGAGTATTGCGCTGGCAACAAAAAACAATATTAAAACCAACGTTTATTTAGAAGATTGGAGTAATGGAATGCGTAATTCGAAAGAATATGTCTTTTCGTTTTTAGATTTTTTAGCAAACCAACCCATCAGAAGAATACTACTACCAGATACCTTAGGTATACTCTCCCCATCGGAGACATTTTCATTTTTATCTGAAATAATTGAACGCTATCCCGATCTTCATTTTGACTTTCATGGACATAACGACTACGATTTGAGTGTCGCTAATGCAATGGAAGCGATCAAGGCTGGAATTCAGGGTTTACATTTAACAGTAAATGGAATGGGTGAACGTGCAGGAAACACGCCACTTGCAAGCTTAGTAGCTGTAGTAAATGATTTTATGCCAGGAATCGAAGTTAATATCAATGAAACCTCTTTGCATAAGGTGAGTCTTTTGGTAGCAACCTTTACGGGCTTTAGAATCCCAGCGAATAAACCTATTGTTGGTGCCAATGTATTTACACAAACTGCGGGTATACACGCAGATGGCGATAGTAAAAACAACTTATATTTCAACGATTTACTTCCCGAACGTTTTGGGCGTAAACGCAAATACGCTTTAGGGAAAACTTCTGGTAAGGCAAACATTCAGAAAAACCTTCAAGAACTCGGTTTGAGTTTAGATGATGATGCACTTAAGAAAGTTACCCAGCGCATCATTGAATTAGGAGATAAACAAGAACAGGTAACCGCGCAAGACTTACCCTACATCATTTCAGATGTTATGAACAGTGGAGCCAATACCCAAAAAGTATTTGTCAAGTCCTACGTATTAACACACTCCAAAGGATTGCAACCTTCGACTACTGTTGCAGTAGAAATTGATGGCGAAACCTTTGAAGAAAATGCCTGTGGCGATGGACAATACGACGCATTCATCAATGCCATTCGAAAAATATACAACACCAAAACAGTAGAGCTTCCAAAATTAATCGATTATGCTGTGCATATTCCCCCAGGAAGTACTTCAGCTGCATTATGTGAAACTACAATTACCTGGAAGCAAGATTCTACAGAATTTGTAACGCGAGGGTTGGATTCTGATCAAACAGTATCAGCAATCAAAGCCACGGAGAAAATGCTTAATATTATTCAAACACAACAGTAACGCTATAGATAAAACATATGAAATTAAACATTGCCCTTTTAGCTGGAGATGGAATTGGACCCGAAGTCATTGACCAAGCGGTAAAAGTATCGGACGCAATCGCTCAAAAATTCAATCACGAAATTAATTGGACCTCGGCCCTTACAGGAGCTGCAGCAATTGATGCAGTTGGAGAACCTTATCCCGATGAAACACATCAGGTTTGCTTGGATGCTGACGCCATTTTATTTGGCGCCATTGGGCATCCACGTTTTGATAATGACCCATCAGCAAAAGTACGTCCAGAACAAGGGCTGCTTAAAATGCGTCAAAAACTTGGTTTATTTGCTAATGTGCGACCAACCTTTACCTTCCCATCGCTTTTAGATAAATCGCCTTTAAAGAAAGAACGAATTGAGGGAACAGATTTGGTTTTTTTACGCGAGCTTACTGGTGGAATCTATTTTGGAGAACGCGGTCGTAAGGATGATGGTAATACTGCTTTCGATACCTGTACCTATACCCGAGCTGAGGTGGTACGTATTGCGAAGAAAGGATTTGAACTGGCAATGACACGTTCCAAGAGACTGTGTTGTGTAGACAAAGCCAACGTTCTCGAAAGCTCACGCCTGTGGAGAGAAACCGTTCAAGCAATGGAAAAAGACTATCCAGAAGTAGAAGTTGCCTATGAGTTCGTTGATGCAGTTGCCATGCGATTAGTACAATGGCCAAATAGTTATGATGTGCTAATTACAGAAAACTTATTTGGAGATATTTTAACCGATGAAGCGTCTGTAATCTCTGGATCGATGGGGCTTATGCCATCGGCTTCTGTTGGTGAAGAAAATGCCTTATACGAGCCCATTCATGGTTCTTACCCACAAGCAACAGGGCTAAACATTGCGAACCCTTTAGCAACTGTTCTTTCGGCTGCTATGATGTTTGAAATGAGTTTTGACCTTTATGAAGAAGGCGCATTAATTCGTAAAGTTGTTGAGCAAGCTCTCAAAGAAGGTTATGTAACAGAAGACCTTGCAGATGGTGGAAAAGCTTATGGAACTGCTGAAGTAGGTTCTTATTTAGTTGATGCCATTTTGAAATAAACTGTACATTTACGTATAATCATATTTTGAATAAAAACCTCCATACAAAACGTATGGAGGTTTTTTTTATATTTGAAAGACCCATTCAAAATCGTTTAAGTCCTATGAAAATCATTTCATTATATTCTATACTTCTTTTCATTTCATGCTCTTCGGATGGTATGCAGCTTGATTCTACACCTGATAATGATCCGATCTCAATGGATCCAGTTACAGATACAGAACTCATGCAAACTGTGCAGAAGGACGTCTTTAAATACTTTTGGGGTTATGCGCATACCAATTCTAAACTAAGTCGTGAACGTTTACACGAAAATGACCTTTCATTTGACTCAAATACAGTCACTACTGGGGGATCTGGATTTGGTTTTCTTAATGTTTTAATGGGAATTGAGAATAACATCATCAGCAAAGAAGCAGGTATAAGCCATCTACAAACTGCTCTTGATTTCCTAGAAAATGCAGATCGGTTCCATGGCGCTTGGCCACACTGGATGGATGGAAATAGTGGAACCGTACTTTCATTCAGCTCCATGGATAATGGCGCAGATTTGGTAGAAACTGCGCTGCTTTGTCAAGGATTGATTTGTATCCGAGAATATTTCAAAAACGGAAACGCAGAAGAACAACAACTCGCTCAAAAAGCTGATATTCTTTGGAAAGGAGTAGAATGGGATTGGTTCACGCAGGGAGAAAACGTGCTTTATTGGCATTGGTCTCCAAACTTTGATTTTGAAATAAACCTTCCCATTGTTGGTTATAATGAAGGCTTGATTGCTTATATCTTAGGTGCTGCTTCCCCTACGTATCCAATTAATGCAGCAGTTTATCACGAGGGTTGGGCTCAGAATGGGGCAATCAAAAGCGAAGCTCAACAATATAATATTCCTGTATTACTCAATCATGGAGGAGCAAACGATAGCGTTGGCCCTTTATTTTGGGCACACTACTCCTATTTGACACTAGATCCAAGGGGTTTAACAGATCGATATGCAAACTATTGGGACGTGGTTCGCAATCACACGCAAATTGTATTGGAACATTGCATTCAAAATCCGAATGAATTTTCAGATTATTCAGATAAAAACTGGGGTTTAACCGCAAGTTATTCTCGAAACACAGACGGAAGTACGGGCTATTCTGACCACAGTCCAACGAATGATCGAGGAGTTATAAGTCCAACTGCTGCGCTTTCCTCACTCCCCTATACTCCAGAAGCTTCTATGAAGTATTTGCGTTATTTATACGAAGAAAAACAAGAAGACTACACTGGAATAGCTGGTCCGATTGATGCGTATGCATCCCATTATCAATGGAAAACACAGCGGTATTTAGCCATAGACCAAGGGACTATTGGCCCGATGATTGAAAATCATAAAACTCAATTATTTTGGAACTTATTCATGAATGCTCCAGAAATTAGATCCGGACTTGTAACACTCGGATTTACATCTACGCAACACGGATTTTAAAAACCTAACTTTGTGACAGTAATCTCAAAACACTTCCATTATGTTATAAAATAGTTTAGGTTTGATAAGTGAAATCTAAATTGATCCAATGCTTAAACTAGAACCCTTTACTCCTAAAGACTTTTCAAGGCTTATTGGTTGGATTGATACAGAGAGAGAACTGGTTCAATTTGCTGGAGATTTGTTTACTTATCCACTGTCAGAAAACCAACTTCATACTTATTTAAGTCAAGAAAAACTCATTGCAAAAAAAATAATCCACATAGAATCAGGAGAAGTCATTGGACACTGTGAATTGAATTTTTTAAATGAACATCCAAGGTTATCGAGGATACTAATCGGAGCTAAACAAAACAGAGGACTGGGTTATGGAGCAAAAATAATACGACTAATGGTCGATGCAATTCAAAAAGAAATTCCGTCAAGACAAGTTGAGTTACGTGTTTTTGGATACAATACAAATGCAATAAAGCTGTATGAAAAAGAAGGTTTTGTAATTCAAGAAAAACACACGCTTCAATTTCAATATACCGATGACGAGTTTTGGACAAACTACTATATGACAAAACAACTACATAATTAAAAGATTTTAAAGTGAAAACGAAATCATTTTCACTAGCAAACCAATTGAATATTCTTTATCTTGATGCTAAACTAAAATGATACTCTTTTTTAAACATTTTATATGAAACCAATCAAAAGCCTTCAATTTCAAGTTGAAAAAAATAAGTTTATAAACCATGCTATTGAAGAAATTCCAGAAGAAAATTTAACACTCGCAACTGATGAAATTATAGTGAAAGTCGATTTATTTTCTTTCACTTCAAATAACATTACCTATGCAGTCTCTGGAGAAATCATACGCTATTGGGAGTTCTTTCCTCCTGTTGGGAAACAAACTGAAGGTTGGGGCGTAATTCCCGTTTGGGGCTTTGCAGATGTAGTAGAATCGAAGGCAGATAATATCCCTGTTGGGGATCGAATTTTCGGCTACTTCCCTCCTGCTTCTCATTTAAAAATGAAAGCTGGACACATTACGGGCAAGCGTTTTATAGATGTTTCGGAACACCGATCAACTTTACCACCAACCTATAATCTGTATCGAAGAGTGCTTTCGGAACCTAACTATGATCAAAAGTTGGATCGCGATCGAGCCTTATTTTATCCCCTTTACATCACATCGTTTTGTCTATGGGATTCCCTCCAAGAAAACAATTGGTTTGGGGCAGAACAAACCATCATACTGAGTGCTTCTAGCAAAACCAGTATTGGATTAGCCTATGGTTTACACATCGATGAAACTGCACCTAATGCCATTGGAATAACATCGGAACGTAACCTTGAAGCCGTTGTAAAACTTGGTCTGTATGATGAAGTGTACACCTATGATCAACTGGCACAAATCAATAGTACAATTCCTACAGTTATTGTAGATATGTCAGGGAATAATGTTGTATTGGTTGATCTACATAAACGTTTAGGTGATCTTATGAAATTTACCTTTAAGGTTGGGCTGACTCATTGGAAAGAATCGAACCCAAACGAGGGAATCATTAGGGAACGTTCCAAATTTTTCTTTGCTCCTAGTCATATTCAAAAACGAATTGAAGATTGGGGAGCCAGCGAATTTGACCAAAAAACAGGACAATTTTTAGTAGATGCGGTAGCGACTACCAAAGCATGGCTTCAGTATAAAAATCTTGATGGTTTAGCCGAACTCGCCACAGTATATCCAACAGTATGCAATGGAACATTAGCTGCAGATCAAGGATTGATTGTTAAAATGTAAAAGCAGGTTTTACATTGGTAATTCAAGGTTTCCATTCAGTACGTTTCTGGATATAATAATCCGTTGTATTTCTGAAGTTCCCTCGTATATCTGTGTGATTTTTGCATCCCGCATTAGGCGTTCAACATGGTATTCTTTTACATATCCATTACCTCCATGTATTTGGACAGCTTCAACAGTATGTTTCATTGCAGCTTCAGAAGCAATTAATTTAGCCATTGCACTTGCGTAGCCATAGTCTTGTCCACTATCTTTTAAATAGGCAGCTCGATATACAATCATGCGGGCTGCTTCAATATCCATCGCCATATCTGCTAATTTAAAAGCAATGGCTTGGTGTTGACCAATGGGTTTCCCAAAAGTTTCCCTCTGATGTGCGTATTCAACAGCCATTTCGTAAGCTCCAGCTGCAATTCCAAGGGCTTGTGCAGCAATCCCAATACGACCTCCTTCAAGGGTTTGCATAGCAAATTTAAATCCAAACCCATCGACTCCAATTCGGTTTTCCTTAGGAACTTTTACATCTGCATAACTTATCGAATGTGTATCAGACGAGCGAATTCCCATTTTGTCTTCTTTAGGACCAATGGTAACTCCTTCCCAATCGCGCTCAACAATAAAAACATTGATTCCCTTATGTCCTTTTTCTTTGTCCGTATGAGCAATCACGAGTTGAATGGTAGCTTTTCCGCCATTTGTAATCCAATTTTTTACACCATTCAACACATAATGATCTCCTTTATCGATGGCAGTTGTACGTTGGGATGTTGCATCACTCCCAGCTTCAGGCTCAGAAAGGCAAAAACAACCTACCTCTGCTCCGGTAGTTAGTCTTGGAATGTATTTTTGTTTTTGTTCTTCAGTCCCATATTTTTCTAGACCAAATAAAACAAGAGAATTATTCACGGACATGATCACTGAGCAACTGCTATCGATTTTGGAAATTTCTTCCATTGCAAGTACATAGGAAAGCGTATCCATTCCGCTTCCACCGTATTTAGGGTCAGTCATCATACTTAAAAAGCCCATTTCGCCCATTTCTTTGACAAATTCAGTTGGATATGCCATGGAACAGTCGCGTTCAATAACACCCTCTTTTAAACGTGTTTTAGCAAATTCTCGAGCAGCTTCTTTAACGCTTAAATGTTCTTCTTCTAATTTAAATATCATAATAATCTATTCTTAATGGTGTACTTATGCTTTCTTAATTTGTTCTCGAATCAGGCCTTCTTGTGCAACAGATGCTACCAAGTCACCATTTTTATTAAAAATACTTCCACGAGCAAAACCTCTTGAATTGGAAGCACTCGGACTATCCATAGCATATAATAACCAATCGTCGATTGAAAAATCGCGATGAAACCAAAGGGCATGGTCCAAACTCGTATAAAACATACTTTTGGTATTGAGTTCTTCTCGATGCGGAGCTGTGGCTGTACTCAACAGATTATAATCGGAAGCGTAGGCAAGTAATTGATGGTTGAGTGCTACATCATCTCGATTGAGTTTCACAGCTGAAGTAAACCACATATTGTCATATGGGGGGCTGTTTTTACTATACTTACTCAATAAATTTTCAACTGGACGAATGTCAAATACAGTTGGTAACATGTTCTTTAAACGCTTATATATTTTAGGTGCAGTTGTTTCTAGTTCATTGATTTGATCAACAGTTGGAATTAAGTTCTCCGGTTTAATCACATTGGGCATGGGAATTTGATGATCGATTCCTTCTTCCTTTTTATGAAATGAGGCCGACATATTGAAAATCGCTACTCCATTTTGTTTTGCTACTACTCTTCTGGTTGTAAAACTTTTTCCGTCTCGAATGGAATCTACTTCATAGATTATTGGAATATCAAGTTGACCACCTAGAATAAAATAGGCGTGCATGGAATGAGCAAAACGATCTTTAGGAACAGATTGATATGCCGCATGAAGTGATTGCCCTAGAACTTGACCACCAAATACACGTCCCCATGGGGTTGTGTAGTTTTCTCCTTGATAAGTATTTTCGTCGATTTTTTTCAGGGTCAATAAATCAACAATTTCTTGAATCGTATCCATAGGTTATATTTAAAAAATGCTCCTAATTAAAAACTATAAAAAGGAGCATTCAATGAATCGTGATTGCTATTATTTTTTGTAGTCGTGTATCGATTTTCCAGCTTCAGATAACGCTCTCAGTCCATCTGGGACGGCAAAACGTGCTCCAAATCGAGAACTAAAGTCATCGCATTCAGCAACAAATTGTTGCATGCCAACAAAATCAATATACGATAAAGCTCCACCTGTAAAGATTGGGAATCCCCATCCTAAAACAGAGCCTAAATCACCATCGACTACACTATTCAAAACGCCTTCTTCTAAGCACTTAAAAGCTTCAATTGCTTGACGGTGTAAGATTCGTTTTCCAACTGTTTCCTTATCGAGATAGTCGACATTGGCATTGTATTTCTCAGCAAGACCAGGCCATAATTTCTTGGGCAATCCTTTTGGGTAGTCATAGAAGCCTGCGCCCCACTTCTTACCTTTACGATCATGATTGTCTACAAGGTCTTTTTGCATTTTGTAGGAACGTTCCTGGAATGCAGGTTTGTTTGGCGTAGGATCACTTTCATAAACGTGTAATCCCAGAGTAAGGGTTACTTCGTCAATAACGGCTAGTGGGCCAACCGCCATTCCTTCAGCTTTAGCAACATTCTCTACCATAGCTGCAGGAACTCCTTCTTCAACCATAAAAGATCCTTCGGAAACAAAGGTTCCAAAACAACGTGAGGTATAGAATCCACGGCTATCGTTTACTACAATTGGAATTTTACCAATAGCAACCGTATAGTCTACAGCTGCTGCAATTGCTTTTGCTTCTGTTTTTTCTCCAACAATGATTTCAACTAAAGGCATTTTTTCTACTGGAGAAAAGAAATGAATTCCGATGAAATTATCTGGGCGAGAAGAAGCTTTTGCTAATTCTGTAATTGGAATAGTCGAAGTATTCGATGCATATACTTTATCAGCACCAAGAACCGCTTCTGTTTCTGCCGTTACAATTGCTTTTAGCTTTGGGTCTTCAAATACTGCTTCTATTACTAGATCACAGTCTTTCATCGATGCAGGATCTGCAGTAGCTTCGATTTTCGACAGTAATGCTTCCGCTTTTTCTGGTGTAGAACGGTTTTTGGAAATTGCCTTATCCAAAATTGCTTTAGAATACGCCTTTCCTTTGTCAGCACCTTCTTGTGAAACATCTTTAAGAACAACATCCATTCCTGCTTTTGCAGAAACATATGCAATTCCAGCGCCCATCATTCCAGCACCTAAAATACCCAACTTCTTAATTTCGTACTTGGGTTCTGTCTTGGGACGTGCAATTCCTTTTTTTGCTTTTTGCAATTCCATGAATCCAGTACGGATCATGTTTTTCGCTTCCTTAGAAGCTAATAGTTTAATGAAATAACGCGCTTCAATTTCTAATGCACGATCAATGGTTATGGGCAATCCATCGTGGATTACTTTCATAATATAACTTTGAGCCGGATAGTTACCATGTGCCATTTTACCGAGGTTACCAGCAGCTCCAACTAGCGTTTGAACTCCATTTGCAGACCATACATCACCACCAGGAACACGGTGTTTTTTGTTATCCCATGGTTGAACTGGATTTGGATTTGCAAGGATCCAATCCTTCGCTTTTTGAATAAGATCTTCCTGACTTTCTGCGAGGTCGTCAATAAGTCCATCCTTCAACGCTTGAGTGGGACGTACTTCTTTTCCTTGTAACAAATACATCAAAGAATTTTGTATGCCCAATAAATAAGGAACCTTAGAATTTCCACCACCAGCCGGCAATAAACCAACCTTAGCTTCTGGAAAGCCTAATTTTATTTTCACATTATTCAACACTATTCTGTGATGACAGGTTAAGCATAATTCTAATCCACCTCCCATTGCTGTTCCATTTATGGCAGCAACAAACGGTTTGCCAGCAGTTTCAAGAGCACGCAACGATTGATGCATTTGCATGGTGCCATCTAACGTTTTTTGAGGGTCATCCCCCATAGTTTGTAGTTCTCTTAAATCGGCGCCCGGCATAAACATACTTCTGCCAGAGGTTAAGATCATCCCTTTAATATCTTTATCAGCGACAACATTATTTGCTAATTCGATATAAGAGGTAATAAATTCTGTACTGAATAGGTTGGTTGGATTGTTGACTTGGTTGATTGAAAGGATTCCGATACCATCAGCTCCAACTTCAAATTCAAAAAGGTCGTTTTTAATATTTTCCATTTGAAATACTTTTTCTTAATTCTTAATTAGACGCGTTCAATGATTGTAGCAATACCCATTCCTCCACCAATACAAAGTGTGATTAATCCGGTATTCAAATTTCTTCTTTCTAGTTCATCCATAAGCGTTCCAGCAATCATACAACCAGTAGCACCAAGGGGGTGACCCATTGCAATTGCTCCTCCATTCACGTTTACTATAGAATGGTCAACACCAAGCTTATCCATGAAATACATTGGAATAGCCGAGAATGCTTCGTTAACTTCAAATAAGTCAATGTCATTGATGCTCATTCCAGCTTGTTTAAGAGCCTTTACACTTGCAGGAACTGGTCCGGTAAGCATGATGGTAGGATCTGTACCTTCTACGGCGGCTGCACGAACTCTAAATCGTGGCGTCAAGCCAAGTGCTTCGCCAATGGCCTTATTTCCTATTAAGGTAGCCCCTGCTCCATCTACAATGGCTGAAGAATTCGCAGCATGATGCACGTGAAGTAATTCCTCTACTTCTGGGTATTTATCAATCGCAACTGCATCAAAACCTCCCATAGCTCCCATCATTGCGAAAGAAGGTTGTAATTTACTAATTCCTTCTAAGGTAGTCGATGGTCGAATATTTTCGTCTGTAGTCAAAACATCAAGTCCATTGATATCTTTGATTGCAATACGAGAGACAAAACGCTTATCCGCCTCAGCTTCTGATGCTCTTCTTTGTGATTCGACAGCAAATAAATCGGTATCGTTTCTAGAATAACCGTATTTAGTAGCAATTAAATCTGCAGAAATACCTTGAGGTACTAAGTTTCTTGGAACCGCTTGTAAGGGGTCCATTAGGAAGCCACCTCCATCTGATCCCATTGGGACGCGAGACATGCTTTCTACTCCACCAGCAACAAGCAGTGAACTAAAGCCAGACTTTATATAAGCTGCAGCCTGATTCATAGCCTCAAGACCAGAGCCACAAAAACGGTTAAGCGTTACACCACAGAGATGATCCCCATAATTCGATTCTTGAGCAGCAGATTTTGCAATGTTTACTCCTTGATCTTTTACTTGTGCAACACACCCAAAAATCACATCTTCAACCTTAGAGGTATCTAACGCATTTCGCTCCTTTAGTGCTACTAATACTTGACGAGATAACTCGGTAGGTGTAACCCCATTAAGAGCTCCCTTTTTGTTTCCTTTTCCTCGAACCGATCGAACGGCATCATAAATGTATGCTTCCATCTTTATTTATTTTACTTTTTTAAATTATTCTTAAATTCTTGTATCACCTTCTGTGTAAAAGGGTCAGACAAATTATCGATTACATCTTTTACTAATTGAGTGAAATCTCGATCCACCAAATTAAGTAAGTTTTTTCTTAATAGACGTTTTGTTTCGGTAAAAACTGGGGTGTGTATGTTCAGCATTTTTTGCAAGTATAACTCCGAACGCTCCAATACCGATTCAACTTCAACAGATTCGTTTACCAAACCTACTTCGAGGGCTTGGTCGCTTGTATAAAGCTTCATTTGCTGTACGGCTTCCCAGGCTTGTTTTTCGCCCAAATGATAGGCATATATATCAGAAAGTAATTCGGGTACTTGCATGGACAACTTAAATTCGTGCATTCCAACTACATGTTTTGTGCCTTTGCCCATAACCCTGTAATCTGCACAAAGTGCTAGAATGGTTGCTCCAGCTGGGGCATATCCAGTAATGGCACACACAAAAGGTTTTGAAAACCGAATCATGGCTTGTAATGCTTCATGATAATAATTCCAAAATTCTTCTGCTTTTACTTTTCCTCCCATCGCAATATTCACAATATCCAAACCAGCGCTAAAACCATGTGGACGTCCGCTTAGAATTAAGCCACGAACAGAATCATCTTGATCTAATGCGGTAAAAACATGCTTTAAATCACGAACCATTGCCGTGTTTATTTCATTAACCTTACCCCCATCCAACTGGACAATTGCGTAGTTTTCTTTTCGTTCAACAGTAATTGAAGTGTAGATCATGAATTTAAGTGAATATCAATTGAAACAAATATAGAAATATATTGGTTAAGTTCTTAATTAATTCAAAAAATGAATGCTTACAATTTTTAAATCTCCTTTAAAATGATTTAATTTGACAACAAATGAGCAAGAAAGAGAATACAGATAACACCAATAAACGCAAGAGAGGTCGACCAACTGAAAAATCAGGAATCGATCAAGGCGCGATTCTCAACAAGGCGTTGAAAGAGTTTTCAAAACATGGCTATGGGGGAACAAGCATTAATAAAATCTCATCTCAATGTGCGGTAAACGACTCCTTATTACACTATCATTTTGGCAATAAGGAAGACTTATGGAAGAAAGCTGTAAGCACAGCTTTTGATGCATATTTGAAAGAATCCGTAACAACCTTTAAACTCCTAAAACATTTATCACTAAAAGATACTGCCAAGACTTTGGCACGTCAATTCATATACTACAACTCCAAATTTCCTGAACTCTATTTAGTCATTGTTCATGAAATGACACAGGAGTCCCCTCGAAGTGATTGGTTAATTGAGAATGTTCTCAAACCCCTGACTTTAAAAACAAGTCAGTTGCATGGAATGTTAGTGAAGAAGGGCTTGAGCGAGGATTTTCCAATCCCAAACTTAACTACAATTTTTTTTAGTGCTGCAAACTCTATTTTTCTGTTCAACTATCAGATGAAAAAACAATTTGGTATTGATCCATTTGATGAAAAAGAAGTTGAGAAACACGCCGATATCATTGTCAAGATTTTTTACCCCAACATATAGCCTCGAAACTTTTAGCAACTCGGAAAAGAAACCGCTACATTGATAGCCAAACCACCTTCCGATGTTTCTTTAAAGTTAGAATTCATTGCCAAACCTGTTTCCCACATGGTTTTTACAACCTGATCAAAGTTCACAATGGCATCTTCAGGATTGCCGTTCAATGCTAAATTTGAAGCCATAATAGCTTTGATAGCCCCCATTGAGTTTCGTTCAATACAAGGCACCTGAACCAGTCCATGAATCGGATCACAGGTCAAACCTAGATGATGTTCCATAGCAATTTCGGCTGCCATTAGAGTTTGCATGGTGCTTCCACCCAAACAAGCTGTCAATCCACCAGCTGCCATCGCAGAAGAAACGCCAATCTCTGCTTGGCACCCGCCCTCTGCTGCTGATATTGTTGCTCCTTTTTTGAACATACATCCGATTTCACCAGCAACAAGCAAGAATTTTTTCACATCTTCGAAACCTTTATTTTCAGCAAAATATTGATGGTATAATAGAACTGCTGGAATTACTCCTGCGGCTCCATTAGTGGGCGAAGTAACAATCTTCCCCATCGCAGCATTTTGTTCATTTACTGCCAAAGCGAAACAGCTGATCCATGTGTTTAGTGTGTCGAAAACTAAGGGTGTTTTTCTGAGAGCTTCTTCCCATGCGTCTAATGTTTTGTATTGATGTTCCTCCAAAAGTTTAGAACAGAGTTCGCGAGCGCGTCTTTTCACATTCAAACCACCAGGAAGTACACCCGCTGTAATACAACCTTTATATACAGACAACTTCATGGTATCGTAAATCTCCAGTAACTTAAAATCAATTTGCTTTACTGCTCTAATATGCTGTTCGTTTTGAAATACAATCGCATAAAAATCCAAAGAATTGTCTTGCGTATATCGTAAAACATCCGCTCCATTTTCAATTGGAAATGGAAGGTGAACTTTTTTCTTTTCAGGTTCTGAATCGCCTAGTAACCTAATAAAACCCCCACCTAATGAAGTATATGTTTGCTCCAAAATTGTCTCCTCTTTTTTGGTCGCTCTAAAAGTCAAAACATTGGGATGCGCCTCATGCAAGCTATTACAAAAGTCAATATGCATTTGTGGCGAAAAAGAGATGCTCCCAGAATCAAAAAATAGGGTTTCAGTAATTTTAATTTGATCCAAAACACGTTCCATTTCGCCGGGGTTGGTAGTTTCTGGTATGAGACCAGCAAGGCCCAGTTGAATCGCAACATCTGTCTTATGCCCTTTTCCTGTTTTGGATAAAGAGCCATAAAGTGTGATTGAAATATTATCGAATGTATACGCAGCGAGTGCATCCCTAAAAGCCAAAGCAGCTTTCCAAGGACCAAGCGTATGACTGCTAGAGGGTCCTACACCAATTTTAAAAATATCAAAAATACTGAGTTGTTCCATTGAGGCGAAATTAACAGTACCCAAAGGGGTTATTCAGAGTAAAACTATATAAAAGTTGAGACTAATCGATGTTAAATTTTAGAATATGTGAGAATAGCAATATCTTTCAACATGAACGCATCACTAATGCCATATGAAAAACACATTTTTAGTCCTTATTTGCTTATTACTAGCAAACTGTAGCTCAAAACTAAAACCCGATAGTATTGAAGTAATTGCCGAAGAGTACGTTCGCTTGGTTCTTCAAGTAGGCCAGTATGATTCAGCAGTGGTTGATGCCTATTTCGGGCCGGAAGAATGGAAACCAAATGAACAAAAAGCGGCTATTTTTCCTGAAGAAACTCTGGTAAACTCAGCAAATGATCTCCTTTCGAAATGTAAAACTCTACTTGAGTCCAAAAGCCCAAACCTCGATATAAGAAGAGTTGAAATGCTTCAAAAGCAATTGATTGCTTTGAGAACTAAAGTCCAAATGATCGGCGGAAAAACCTATTCGTTTGACGAAGAAGCTGCACTATTATATGATGCTGAGCCTCCCTTCTACCCTCTAAGTTATTTTGACAAATTACTTGATGAAATGGATCAGTTACTCAATGGAGATGCAGTTTTATCGTCTCGATACACAAAATTCATGGAGCAGTTTATAATTCCAAAAAACATGTTAGACAGTGTTTTTAGTATTGCTACAGCTGAATCGAGGGCAATCACCAAACAATATTTAGATTTACCGACTCAAGAGAATTTTGTTTTAGAATACGTAAACGATAAGGTTTGGAGTGGCTATAACTACTATCAAGGAGATAGTCAAAGCTTAATACAAATCAATACAGACTTCCCAATCCACATCGACCGGGCGATTGATTTAGCAAGTCATGAAGGATATCCGGGGCACCACATCTATATGATGTTGTTGGATCAGAACCTAGTAAACACTAAAGGTTGGATGGAATATTCCGTTTACCCGCTTTTTTCGCCTTTATCATTCATTTCTGAAGGAAGCGCAAATTATGGAATTGACATGGTCTTTCCTGGAGAAAAACGACTTGCCTTTGAACGTGACGTACTTTTCCCAATTGTTGGAATATCAAAAATGAAAGCTGAAAAGTTTCATAAAGTACAGGAGCTGAAAGCTAAATTAAAGTACGCTGAAAATGAAATTGCACGACGCTATCTCAATGGAATAATTGGAAGAGAAGCAGCAGTTGGAATGATTGAAACGTACTTACTCTTTTCTCCAAAGAAGGCCATTCAACGCTTGAATTTCATTGAAACGAACCGCAGTTATGTGATCAACTACAACCTAGGAAGAGACCAAGTAGCCAAGCATATGAAATTATCAGGAGCCGATCCTGAGTTGCCTGAAAAAAGATGGCAGATTTTTAAAGAGTTGTTGAGTAACCCTTATAGTTCAAGTACTCTAAAAAAATAAGCTCCTGTTTGCTTAACTCGTTTTAAATACGTTAATTGAAGGATGATATCTACTAAATTTATAAATACAGTTTTGAAAATTTTTGTTCTATTTTTTGGAGCAATCCTCACACTCATATTGATAGCAAGAACGCCTAGCATTAGCGTTGAAAGCCTTAAAGAACAATATACCGATACTGCTTCGCAATTCATTTCTGTAGATGGACTAGAAGTTCATTATAAAGATGAAGGAAGTGGTTTCCCAATTGTTTTACTTCACGGGACTAGTGCATCATTACATACTTGGGACGCTTGGACAGAAGAGCTGATGAAAAGCAATCGTGTCATCCGCATGGATCTTCCGGCCTTTGGTATTACTGGTCCAAATGCAGCAAATCAATATGACTTGGAAACATACAATCGTTTTTTAGAGCAGTTTTTAAACCAACTTAAAGTGGACTCTTTTATTCTTGCTGGAAATTCTCTAGGAGGTTCTATTGGTTGGCATTATGCGGCTGATCACCAAGAACAGGTACAACAATTAATTTTACTCGATCCAGCTGGATTTCCATCTGAAAAGGAACGTCCTTTAATTTTTCGATTGGCTGAAATCCCACTTATAAATCAACTTTTAAAACAAATCACGCCTAGATCATTCGTAAAAGATAATTTGAAAGAGGTCTATTTCGATGAAAGTAAAATAAGCGAAGCGTTGATTGATCGTTATCATCAAATGATTTTAAGAGAAGGTAGTCGTACAGCTTTTATTGAACGAGCAAATCTAGAAGGGCAGGATGATACGGATCGCTTGTCGTTAATTCAAGCCCCTACTTTAATTATTTGGGGCGAAAATGACCTTTGGATTCCAGTAGCAAATGCTGCAAAATTCATGAAAAAACTAGTTAACAGTAGTTTGGTTGTTATGAAAGAAACGGGGCATGTGCCTATGGAAGAACGCCCAATGGAAAGTGTTGCTCACGCACTTAAATTCATCAACGAAAACACTTTGGAAAATTCTCTAAATGGAGCTGACAAAATAAATTAACATGATACAACTATACTGCATGGGAGGAATTTATTTCATCCTCGGAATTGTACATTTTACCCACACTGGTTTTTACAGACCCCTGATGCCAAAATTCTTACCTGCACACGATGCATTAATTTATTGGAGTGGTATTGCAGAGATTGCACTGGGTTTAGGCGTACTTTTTCCAGTTACAAGAAGTATTGCGTTATGGGGTATTATTGCTATGCTGGCCGTATTTTTATTAGTACATGTCAATATGCTACTGCCTGGAAACAGACTAGGCATGTCACTTTGGGCACTAGGGCTTCGAATTCCAATTCAATTTGCCCTTATGTATTGGGCATATGTGAATATTCCTTAGAGACTGTTTACTTTCTTTATTCTAATTATTTCACTCTTAATCAATTGATTCCAAACAGCATAACCCTCTGGATTCAAATGCAGGCGATCGGAAATAAATAGTGAATCATTGGGTTTGCCTTCTTCATCTAAAAATGCATTAGCCGTAGAAACAAAATACAGTCCTTCTTTACGCGCACAGAGCTCTTTAACCAATCGATTCACCTCTTCAATATCGTTCCACTGTTTCCATCGGCTCGAAGTTGGCGTTATCTCTATAAAAGCTAGTGGTATCGATGGATGTTGCTCTCGAACTTGTTTTATGAAATATTTGATTAAACGTAGAACCTTTTTTGGGCTTTCATCTTCTGGCACTCCTTTGATATCATTCGCAACAAAGCAAACAATCATTTCTGGCGAATGGTTGGCTAAAATCCGATCGGTATAAAAAACCATATCTCGAAAGTGAGCGCCTCCATAACCTCTTTTAATTACTGGGAACGGCTTCATATCTTCCTCAATGGTATTCCACAGACGTATGCTAGAGCTTCCGATGAACAATATAGCATCGTTGGGATATTCAATGGACTTATCTAGGGCTTCGAACTGACGTACTTCTGGAGCAGCCCAACTATAACTCTCAAGCGGATATTGTTTTAATGAAACACATGAGGTTAAGCTGAAACAAACAGATGTAAAAAAAACGAATATAATATACTGTGCAATTTTCAATCGAGTAATTTTTAAGTACCCAAGGTAACTATTTGATTTGTAACACAAAAAAGTTTTGTGATTGGCATCGTATTTGTTACTTTCACAACACTCAAATCTTACATCATGAAATACAAAGTTCTATTAGGACTCTTAACTTTTTGTTGCTGTGTATTCACTCAAGCTCAAGAAAAAGACAGCCTCGCTACAAAAAGTAATCCTTTACATTTTCACCTTCCAAACTTTTAACCAAAGGACAATGGGATATAAAATGGTTCAACAATCTGTATACCGAAGTTAGAGGAGCAGATAAAAGTGTTGCAAAATCTGATCGCATGCGGCAGAATTTCTTCACTTCTTCCCTTGATGTTTTTACTGGAATCAATGATTCCAAAACAATTAATGTTGGACTTAGTATTGAATACCGTTCCAATACAATCAATGGAATGGATACATTATCTGTTTTTAAATTTAAAAACAATCCCACACAATCCAGCAGATCAGGAGTAACGAGCATTGCGCCATCAATAAAATTTTCGCCCATAAAACAGGTAAGTAATTTTACTATACAATCTGCATTTCACATTCCGTTGATTAGTAAAGAAGAATTATCTGGTGTGTTTTTAGATCAAAAAGAATTTATTTGGCAAAACAAATTTTTCTATGACTATGTAGCCGATAGTGAGCAGCTTCAAATCTTCGCAGAGATAAACACATTGTATAGCTTTGGAAAGAAAAGCGCGAGTTATGCAAACGATTCTCTTGGGGTTGCTCCGGGAGTTTTTGTAAGTTATTTCCCTAATCAAAACTTAACAATTCTTGTACTAGTTCAGCATTATACCCTGATCGCAATAAACAATGGTTTTGCACAAAACTATACTGCTGTTGGCGCTGGTGCCAAATATCAACTTACACGTGCCGTTAATTTCGAGCTAATTTACACCAATTTTGTTCGCGGAAATGACACCGGTTTAGGGCAAACTTTTAATTTTGGCTTACGAGCTTTACTAGACTAGGCAGTATGACTTTTATTCAAAAAACAAAGGGAACACTCCTACTCCTTTTCTTATTTGGTTGGATGTTATCTGCGCAAGATACTGCACCAATTATAAGTGAAATTAAAGTAGAAGGTTTAAAAAAATCCAAGCGAAGCTTCATCGATATACTCATTCATAGTAAAGTTGGCAAAGCAATTGACAGTAGCTTAGTTCAGGCCGATATCCTACGATTAATTCGAGAACCCGCAGTGAGTCACGCTAATTATGAAATTATACAAGTAGATGAAAAACAAGCAGCACTGGTTTTCCATATTGAAGAAAATTTTACCCTAATTCCAGCTGTAGATTTATGGACAACTGTTGAAGATCAATTTGCTTTTCATTTAGGTGTTAATGATTATAACTTTTTAGGTCGTGGTTATACAGCAGGTTTTTTTTACAGGAAAAACATTTATTCTGGTTATGGGTTTTTATTTGGTAATCCCAATTTCATAACATCCAAATTCGGGTATAAAATAATTGGTCAACACAACAAAACCTTAGAACCCATTCGAGACGAATTCAATGAATCATTTTATGATTACATCAACAACTCCTTAGAATTTCTTATGGACTATGAATTGGATTTGAAAAATAAAGTAAGTCTTGGATTTGGAATGATTTCTGAAAAATAAAGGAGCAGACCTTCAAGAAGTACCAAACGAATTTGAAACAAGCAAGTTTTTAGGCAAAGTGCTCTATGATTATAACACCTTAAATTATCACTATTATTTCACGGAAGGTTTTAGAAGTTTTACAAATTTCACCTTTGTGACAGGACTAAACATCAATGGAGACCAAAGATTTGTATCTTTTGAAAATGATTTCTTTTTCTATAAAAGAATAAAAAGTAAAGGTAACTGGGCAACCCGACTTAAAGTTGGCTTAGCGACCAATACTGCTACTCCATTTGCTCCATTTGCAATAGATAATAATCAGAATATCCGTGGTATTGGAAACCTTGTTCAACGCGGGAGTGGTGTTTGGGCATTGAACACCGAATATCGTCATACATTAATTGAAAAAAAATGGTTTGTGCTTCAAGCCAACAGCTTCTGGGATATAGGAAGTTTACGACAATCTGGTGACGATCTTAATACACTTTTTAAAAACAAATCCTTAGAAACTCGTGCAGGTATAGGCGTGCGATTTATTCACAAATATATTTTCAAAGCCATTATTCGCATTGATTATGGTTTCTCTTTCGACAACAACAGTCCCGGCGGATTGGTTTTTTGGTATTGGCCAGTACTTTTAAATCTAAAGCAAATATTCTGTATTCACAAAGTTTGATTCTTTAGAATCCATTAGAGCATCTAAAATTTCATTGTTATACGGTGTGTCTTTAGCTGCTACAAAGGTTCGTATAGAGAATGAACGAAGTGCGTCGTATACACTCAATGTTCCTACTGCAGAATTTTTACGTCCAGTAAACGGATACACATCTGGTCCACGTTGGCAAGCACTGTTTAAATTAACACGACATACCAAGTTGGCTAATACATCGATCAGCGGAGCAAGCTTACGAACATCTCTTCCAAACAAACTAACCTGTTGTCCGTAGTCCGAAGTAGCCATAGCATCTAGAGGTTCATTAATATCTGAATATGAAATCACTGGTACAACTGGTCCGAATTGCTCTTCATGATATACACTCATTTTATCATTAACTGGATACAAAACAGCAGGGAAGGAATAGTTTTCGGTTAACTCGCCTCCTCTTTTATTCATTATTTTAGCGCCTTTATCGACTGCATCTTTAATTAACTCTTGAATATAAGCAGGTTTTCCAGGTTCTGGTAAAGGGGTTAAGAAAACGCCATCCTCCCAAGGTAAACCAAACTTCAAAGCATCTACTGCTTCAGAAAAGCGTTTGTTAAATTCATCAACAATAGACTCATGTACATACAATACTTTAAGTGCAGTACAACGTTGTCCATTGTATGAAAGAGTACCTGATATACATTCTTTTATGGTTGAATCAAGATCAGCATCGGGTAGAATTATTCCCGGATTTTTAGCTTCTAAACCTAAAACTAAACGCAAGCGGTTTTTGTATGGGTGCAAATCTTGTAATGCAACGGCAGAAGAACTGTGTCCAATCAAAGCCAAAACGTCTACTTTACCCGTTTCCATGATGGGTGAAGCGATTTTACGTCCACGACCAAAAAGAATATTCACAACACCGGCAGGAAAACTCTCTTGGAAAGCTTTCAACAATGGTGTAATAAGAAGAACACCGTGCTTTGCAGGTTTGAAAATAGCGGTATTCCCCATGATTATGGCAGGGATGAGCAAACAGAACGTTTCATTTAGGGGATAGTTATACGGGCCTAAACACAAGACAACACCCAAAGGGCCCCTTCTTATGTGCGCATGTATACCCGATTGCTTATCGAATTTTGCACTTTTTCGATCCAATTTCTTGTATGCTTCTACAGTATCGAAAATATAATCCACAGTTCGATCAAATTCTTTGTAAGAATCTGCTTTGTTTTTACCTATTTCCCACATCAGCAATTCTACTACTTGCTCTCGAGATTCTTTCATTTTTTCTGCAAAGGTTGACAAGCATCGCAAACGATCTTTAACTTTCATGGTAGGCCAAACACCTTGTCCTCTGTTGTAGGCTTTTTCGGCAGCATTTAATGCTGCTAAAGCTGCATCGGTCTCCATATCGGGAATAGAGCCTAGGAGTGTTGGTCCAACTTGACCATCTTTACCTTCAGAATGTATTGTCGAATACACCTCAGATGTTGCACCTTTCCAAGTATGCAGAACTCCATCTACTAAGTACTCGTTACAATGAATGTGATTTTTAAATTGAGAAGATACCATACTAGCATTTTTAGAAAGCTGCGTCATAATGAAATTTTGTTTAACTTTTTTGCAATTATATTAAACTAAGTTAGGGTTTATATTGTAAATAGCGAATGAAAAAGGAAAGAACTAAAGTAATGGATTGAAAAACAAACGAAATATGTATAATTTTCAAAGTCAATTACAATCAAAAATATTAAAAATTAGTTAGAAGAAAAAGTTGTTAGTCCATAAAAACTCAAGTACCTTTAAGTTCATAATGCAATCAAATTCAATATGCATACATATCCCCTTTCAAAAAAAATTGGACTCTTCATCGGTCCTTTACTTTTTATAACCATTCTCAATTTTCCTTTTGATACGTTATCATTTAAAGCAACCGCAGTTCTTGCATCGGCCTGTTGGATGGTTAGTTGGTGGATTAGTGAAGCTGTTTCTATCTCCGTCACCGCATTACTCCCTTTGATCATATTTCCATTGACTGGTGTTATGGCTGTAAATGACGTTGGTGCAAACTATGGTAGTTCAATTGTATTTCTATTTTTCGGAGGTTTCGTTTTAGCTTTGGGACTTGAGAAAGTAAATTTACATCGAAGGATTGCCCTAACGATCATAAAAAAAACAGGAACCTCGCCCAATAAAGTTATTTTAGGCTTTATGATCGCAACCGCGTTTATGAGTATGTGGATCAGTAATACTGCAAGTACTGTGGTTATGCTCCCCATTGCGCTTTCGGTAATTAACTTACTCATTGACCAACAAGAATCTTCAACAAAACAAACACGAAATTTTGCTCTGAGTGTTATGCTCGGGATTGCATTTTCGGCTAATGCTGGGGGGATTGCTACCGTCATTGGAACGCCTCCAAACTCAGTACTCATCGGACTTTTAGAAAATGAATATCAGATACAGATTTCTTTTGTCAAATGGATGGCGATCGGTCTGCCGTTTGCTATCGTTATGATTACTATAATTTATCTCGTCTTGGTCTACGGAATGTTTTCTACAAAAGGTCTTCAGTTTAGCGCCTCCCAAGAAGTCATTGACGATGAACTTGAAAAACTAGGACCAATCAAACCTAAAGAAAAACAAGTTCTTTGGGTTTTCGGAATTGTTGTATCGCTGTGGATTTTTAGGACCTTAATTAACTTGGTCTTTCCGGGGCTTAGACTGTCGGACACCGTGATTAGTATTTTTGGAGCCCTAGCGCTTTTTGCTATTCCTTTTGATTTGAAAAAAGGTGATTTCATTTTAGAATGGAAGGATACACAGAAATTATCTTGGGGAATTCTCATTCTTTTTGGAGGAGGGCTTGCCTTAGCTAAGGGAATGTCAACAACAGGAATTGTATCGCTGATTACAACTTATATCGCCGATGGGAACTTCAGTATACTCCTAACAGCATCATTCTTAATTATCCTGATGCTCTTTATGACTGAATTGATGAGCAACGTAGCTCTCGTAGCTGTATTAGCACCTGTAGTAGCAGGAATAGCGCTTGGTCTTGAAATACCCTTACTCTATTTGTTAATCCCAGTTACCATGGCAAGTAGTTGTGCTTTTATGCTTCCTATGGCAACACCTCCTAATGCAATTGTATTTGCCAGTGGATTTATTAAGGTACATGAAATGGCTCGGGTTGGAATTATAATAAACTGTATAGCTGTAGTACTCTTAATAGCAATTTTTGAATATGTACTTCCCTTAATTTTTTAGGAAATCAAATAAATTGGGCTTATCGTTAAGGTATTCTCCAAAGAATCCTTGGGTTTTCATTCGCTCCATAAGCGGAACAAAATCAGCTTCCCTTTTCAGTACAACTCCAACAACTGCAGGAGCAAAATGTTGATTTGTTTTTTTAGAAAACTCAAAATGTGTGATGTCATCGTCCGGACCTAAAACATGAGTAACAAAATCTTTTAGAGCGCCAGCACGCTGTGGAAAGCGAACAATGAAATAATGCTTTAATTGTGCGTAGAGCAAGGCGCGTTCCTCAATTTCTGGTGTACGTGTAATATCGTTATTTCCACCACAAAGAATTGCAGCAACTTGTTTTCCTTTAATTTCAGAAGCGTATTGATCCATTGCAGCAATAGCTAATGCACCAGCAGGCTCAGCAACAATACCTTCTTTATTGTATAAATCTAAAATCTCTTGACAAATTCGCCCTTCATCTACCGTAATACAAGCATCAAGATGTTTTTCACAAATTTCAAAACTTAAATTACCTACCTGCTGAACAGCAGCACCATCAACAAATTTATCTATTTTTTGAAGTCTCGTGTTTTTCTTGTTTTCAAGAGAAATTTTCATAGAAGGAGCACCTAAAGGTTCCACTCCAATGATTTTAGTTTGTGGAGATAAAGCTTTAAAAACAGTTAAAATTCCCGAAATCAAGCCTCCGCCACCAATGGGAACAAACACATAGTCCAAAGGTTTTTTCGCTTGCTCTATTAGTTCAATGGCAATAGTTGCCTGACCTTCGATCACATCTACATCATCGAATGGGTGTACAAAAGCTAATCCGTCTTTTTTACAATGGGCAAGCGCTGCTTGCTGAGAATCATCGTAAGTATCTCCGACTAAAACAATAGATACGTAAGAACCTCCGAACATTTTTACCTGTTCCACTTTTTGATTTGGTGTGGGAATTGGCATGTATACAATTCCTGTAATCCTCAATTGGTTACAAGAAAATGCAAAGCCTTGGGCATGATTTCCCGCACTTGCACAAACGATTCCTTTTTCAAGTTCTTTTGGATCGAGTGCATTTATCTTATTGAATGCTCCTCTTATCTTGAAAGAACGTACCTGTTGTTGGTCTTCTCTTTTAAGATATATGGAAGCTGATAAAGCATCAGATAAGCGTTTGTTGTATTGCAATGGAGTCTCTTGCACTACAGTAGAAAGTACTTGTAGTGCATTTTGAGCTCCTAAAACTGTAGGTTTCTTATGCAATAGTTAAACGATTTTCTTCATTGCTGTCATAGAATCACGAAGTTCGTAACCGATCATTTCGATTGGATGAAAACGTATGATTTCATTGATATCAATGAGTTGCTTGTTATCTACACCATTACTTTGATCAGCTGCATAAGAAGTTCCGATAACATCCGTATTGATTTTCTTCATAAACTCAGTAAGCATAGGCTTACAAGCATGATCAAATAAGTAACATCCGTATTCTGCAGTATCTGAAATAACACGGTTCATTTCAAATAATTTTTTACGTGCAATGGTATTAGCAATTAATGGAGTTTCATGTAAAGACTCATAGTAAGCAGACTCTTCTTTAATTCCGGCAGCAACCATCGTATCAAAAGCAAGCTCTACTCCTGCTCTAACAAATGCAACCATCAAAACACCATGGTCGAAAAATTCTTGTTCTGTAATTTCTTGATCTGTAACCTTTGTTTTTTCAAAAGCAGTTTCTCCTGTTGCTGCTCTCCAGCCTAAAAGGTTTTTATCATCATTAGCCCAGTCTTCCATCATTGTTTTGGAGAAGTGACCCGACATAATATCATCCATATGTTTATGGAACAAAGGCTCCATAATTTCTTTTAGCTCCTCAGAAAGCTCAAATGCTTTAACTTTTGCTGGATTAGAAAGACGATCCATCATGTTCGTAATTCCACCGTGCTTGAGGGCTTCGGTAATGGTTTCCCATCCGTACTGAATTAATTTGGCAGCGTAAGCTGGCTCAATCCCTTGTTCAATCATTTTGTCAAAACACAAAATTGAACCGGTTTGTAATACACCACACAAGATGGTTTGCTCTCCCATTAAATCAGACTTAACCTCAGCAACGAAAGAAGATTCTAAAACACCTGCACGGTGACCACCAGTAGCAACAGCATAAGCTTTTGCTTGTACAAGACCATGACCTTGTGGGTCATTTTCAGGGTGAACAGCAATAAGAGTAGGTACTCCAAAGCCTCTTTTATATTCTTCTCGTACTTCAGAACCCGGGCACTTAGGCGCTACCATAATAACCGTTAAATCTTCACGAACTTGAGTTCCTTCTTCAACGATATTGAACCCATGAGAATAAGAAAGTGTTGCTCCTTTTTTCATTAAAGGCATCACAGCTTGAACTACGGGAGTATGGTTTTTATCCGGAGTAAGGTTGATCACAACATCAGCTTCGGGAATCATTTCCTCGTAACTACCTACAGTAAATTTATTGTCAACTGCGTTTTGATACGAAGCTCTTTTTTGATCAATTGCACTTTGACGTAAAGCATATGCGATATTCAATCCAGAATCGCGCATATTCAAGCCTTGGTTCAAGCCTTGTGCACCGCATCCTACGATTACAATTTTTTTACCTGCTAAAGCTTCAATTCCGTCTTCAAATTCTGAAGCGTCCATGAATCTACATTGTGCAAGTTGGTCGAGTTGATTTCTTAGTGAGAGTTGGTTAAAGTAATTTGCCATTGTGATTAGTTTAGTCTTTATTTTCTTTGTTAAATGAGTTAAGAATCTCTGAGATTCCCATCTTTTCTTTAGTAATTGATATTCTTCCCGAACGAACAAACTGCAACAAGCCGTATGGAGCTAGTGCTTCTCGAAGCTCTTCAGTTTCATCACGAAAACCAGTTTTTTCAATAACAAAATATTCTGGCGAAACGGTCACAATATTTGCGTGACTGTCTTTTATCATATTTTGAATTTGACGTTCTTCGAACAAAGAACTTGATTTTACTTTATATAATGCTGATTCTTGAAAAATAGTTTCTTCGTCGGTGTGATAATACGCCTTAATTACATCAATCTGTTTTTCAATTTGCTGTGTAATTTTTTTCACTCCAGTTTCTGTCATGCTAACAACAATAATGAAACGGAACACATCGGGAATTTCGGACTGTGAAGTAGAAAAACTAATAAAGTTGATGTGTCTTTTTAGGAAAATAGCAGATACTCGGTTCAGCAAACCAATATTATTTTCTGTATAAATGGATATAGTATATTTTGTAAGTTCGCTCATTATTTCAATCGTATATCGGAAACCGAGGCACCCGTAGGTATCATCGGAAACACATTAGCTTCTTTTTCTACACACACTTCGAGAAAATAGGGTTTATCTGACGTAATCATTGTTTCAATTGCTTGATCTAAATCTTCTCGTTTACTTACGCGTTGAGCGTCTATGTGATATCCCTTTGCGATGGTCACAAAATCTGGATTGGTCATTTCGGTAGATGCATATCGTTTGTCAAAAAACAATTGTTGCCATTGACGTACCATCCCTAAATAATCATTGTTTAGCACAACTATTTTAACCGCAGTTTTATTTTGAAAAATGGTTCCTAATTCCTGAATGGTCATCTGGTATCCACCATCTCCAATAATAGCGACTACTTCTCGGTCTGGAGCTCCCATCTTAGCGCCTATTGCTGCTGGTAATGCAAAACCCATGGTTCCTAAACCACCAGAAGTAACATTACTTTTAGATCGAACAAACTCGGCATATCGACAAGCAATCATTTGATGCTGTCCTACATCAGTAACAATTACGGCATCACCTTTTGTGGATTTATTAATTCCAACAATTACCTCACCCATTGTCAAACCTTCTTTAGTAGGTAGAGTATCTCCGTTGATAACTTCTTTAATTTCGATTGCCATATGATCAGCAAAAAGCTGTTTCCAATCGGCATATTCTTCGTGTTTAACCAAGCTTGTAAGCTGAGTAAGGCTCGCACGACAGTTTCCTAGAACAGGAAAATCTGCTTTTACGTTCTTACTGATTTCAGCGGGGTCAATTTCTAAATGAACAACCGTTGCTTGTTTTGCATAGGTTTCTAGATTACCAGTCACACGATCATCAAATCGCATTCCAATGGCAATCAAAACATCGCATTCATTGGTTAAAACATTTGGGCCATAGTTTCCGTGCATCCCAACCATTCCGTAATTGAGTGGGTGTTTGGTTGGAAGTGCAGATAAACCAAGGATAGTCCATACCGCTGGAATACCAGAAGCCTCAACAAAGGCCTTGAATTCTTCTTCCGCTTTACCTAGAATTACGCCCTGCCCCCAAATAATCATGGGTTTTTTTGCCTTATTTATAACTTCAGCTGCAGCTGCTACTTGTTTTGGATCAAGGGTTGGAGTTGGTACATAACTTCGAACACCTTTGCATTTTTCGTATGAATAATCGAATAACTCAAACTGTGCATCTTTAGTAATATCGATGAGAACAGGCCCTGGTCTTCCGGATCGGGCAATATAAAATGCCTTAGCCATGATCTCAGGAATTTCGCTTGCTTTAGTAATTTGATAATTCCATTTAGTTACTGGAGTAGAAATACCAATGATATCCGTTTCTTGAAAAGCATCGGATCCTAATAAGTGAGAAGCCACTTGACCCGTAATACACACCATAGGTGTAGAATCGATTTGTGCATCTGCAATCCCAGTCACCAAATTGGTAGCTCCGGGTCCTGAGGTAGCCATTGCAACTCCAACTTTACCTGAAGTACGGGCGTATCCTTGTGCAGAATGGGTAGCTCCTTGTTCGTGTCTTGTTAAAATGTGCGATAACTCGTCACTGTATTTATACAATTCATCATAAATAGGCATGATTGCACCACCAGGATAACCATAGATTAAATCTACTCCTTCTGCCAAAAGACATCGGATAATAGCTTCAGCTCCTGAAATGGGGTTGTTTGATTGATTTTCCATATTAAAATTCGTCCGTAACACAACCTTCAGAAGCTGTAGATACGTTTTTAATGTATTTATATAAAACCCCACGTTGAAATTTGTAAGCTGGTTCTTTCCAATTCGCTTTTCTAGAAGCCAATTCTTGATCGCTTACCATAACGTTAAGGGTGTTGCTTTCTGCATTTATCTCGATAATATCACCGTTTTCTATCAGCCCAATAGCACCACCAGTTTGTGCTTCAGGTACAATATGACCTACGACAAAACCGTGTGTTCCTCCAGAAAATCGTCCGTCCGTAATCAGAGCAACGTCTTTCCCCAAACCAGCGCCCATAATGGCAGCAGTAGGTTTCAACATTTCGGGCATTCCTGGACCACCTTTTGGGCCTTCGTAACGAATGACTATGACTTCTCCTTTCTGAACTTCACCTTTTCCTATTCCGTCATTGGCATCGTATTCACTATTATAAACTCGTGCTGGACCTTTAAAAATCAATCCTTCTTTACCGGTAATTTTGGCAACAGAACCGCCTTTTGCCAAGTTTCCTTTCAAAACACGAATATGCCCACTCGCTTTAATTGGATTACTAACTGGATGTATTAAATCTTGACCTTCTTTTAGGTCTTGAACTTCAGCTAAATTCTCAGCTAAGGTTTTACCCGTAACGGTAAGACAATCTCCGTGAAGCATTCCCTCAGCAAGCATAAACTTTAATACAGCAGGAACACCACCAACATTGTGCAGGTCTTCCATCAAATATTTACCACTTGGCTTTAAGTCTGCCAAAAAGGGAGTCTTATCCATCAACAATTGGAAATCATCCAACGTAAATTCAATCTGAGCAGCTTTGGCAATTGCAAGAAAATGTAGTACAGCATTGGTAGAACCACCTAAAACGGCAACCAAACGGATTGCATTCTCTAAGGATTTCTTTGTTACAATATCAGAAGGCTTAATGTCTTGTTCAATCAGATGACGTAAAGCAGCTCCTACGCGTTCGCACTCTTCTTTTTTATTCGAACTAACCGCAGGGTTTGATGAGTTATATGGCAAAGCCATTCCCAAGGCTTCAATAGCAGAAGCCATTGTATTTGCAGTATACATACCACCGCAAGCCCCGGCTCCTGGACAAGCTTTTTTAACAACTTGCTTGAATTCAGATTCATCCATAGTCCCGGCAACTTTCTCACCCCAAGCTTCAAAAGCCGATACAATATCGAGCTTTTTATCTTTGTGACACCCGGGTGCAATGGTACCTCCATACACTAAAATCGATGGACGATCCAAACGCAACATAGCCATAAGAGCACCAGGCATATTTTTATCACAACCAACAACGGTAACCAAAGCGTCATATGACATTGCTTGAACTACAGTTTCCATAGAATCAGCGATTACATCTCTGGAAGGAAGCGAAAAACGCATTCCGGGCGTACCCATAGAAATTCCATCACTAACACCAATCGTATTGAAAATCAAACCAACCAAATCAGAAGCCTGAACTCCTTTCTTGATATCGACAGACAAATCATTGAGGTGCATATTACATGGATTTCCTTCATAACCAGTTGAAGCAATACCGATTAGCGGCTTTTTAAAGTCCTCATCGGTCAATCCTATGGCATGTAACATCGCTTGCGCAGCTGGCTGCGTTGGATCCTGAGTTACTGCTTTACTAAACTTATTATATTCCATTGTATTTTAAAATCTAAATCGAATTTATAACACTTAAAAAAAGGCAAGAAACTATTTTTTAAAATACGCCCTAAATCCAAATCCTTGTATTATTTTTAACAAACTGATTTAAAGTATATTAATGTTACATAATAAACGACATTCAACATTAATTTTTACTTTAAATTAAGCTGTAAATAAAAGGAATTTATATCATTAACACCACCTTAAATCTTGCTTTTATTGAATGTGTGATTTTTTCTGCAATTAGATGCAATATTAATCAACTTTTGGCTAATTTTTTAGTCATTATTAATGAATCCGTAAAATTACATTTAAACGAAATCAAATTACTCAAGCAACAAGCACAAATATCTTACTATTGCATAAATTAAATAAACATGGAAAAAACCGTTAGCGAAGCCATTGCATACAGAAGGTCAGTTAGACGCTACGACCCAAACCAGCAACTGAACACAACAGATGTCCAGAACTGTATTCGAGAAGCTACCTTAGCTCCTACAAGTAGTAATTTACAATTGTGGGAATTTTACCACATAACAAGCCCTGACACTCTAAAGGCTCTATCAAAAGCATGTTTTGGACAATCAGCAGCTTCTAGTGCATTGCAACTGGTCATTCCAATTGTTCGAAAAGACCTCTGGAAGAAAAGAGCAGCTGCCAACCTTGATTTCCTATCAGGTCAATTCGATGCTCAAGAAACTCGAAATGCAAAACAAGAGCAAAGAACATTGAAGTATTACAACAAATTAGTCCCAACGCTTTATAGAGAGTTTTTTGGCATCTTTAGTTTTGCTAGAAAAATAGTTGCATTTTACATTGGACTATCGCGCCCCATGTATCGAGAAGTTAGTCGTAGTGACTTACGCGTAATAGGGCACAAAAGTACGGCTCTTGCTGCAGAAAACTTCATGATCAGTATGGCAGCAAAAGGAATGGATACCTGTCCCATGGAAGGTTTTGATTCGAAGCGTGTAAAGAAAATTCTGGGCTTACCAAAAAGTGCGGAAATCAGTATGATTATTGGTTGTGGATACCGTGATAATAATGGGATTTATGGACCTCGTTTTAGAGTTCCTTTTGAGGAAGTGTATCGTGCGATTTAAACGAAACATAATCTCCTTCTTTTTTTTGAACTAAAACTGTTAGTGCTTCTTCTGTCAGTTGAAAAATCCGAGGATATCCCCCCGAAACCTGTCCATCTACTCCAGCTATCAGAAGCGTGCCGGATGGGGTTATTTGAACAGTACCGGGACGTACTGCTCCACTCAACATGGACAAAGAATCCATAGAAAAAGGGCTAGATATTCTATATCCCATTCGGTTTTGACTGTTAATCAAAAAATCATTCTGATAAATTTGCTGTTGTACAGTCTTGGATAATACATTGAACTCAGGGCCTTTTTCAACTTCTAAATCTTTACTCAAAAGGTAAGAATCATCCCATCGTATTCGAGCATTACTTTTATCAAAGGCTTTATCTGATTTAATCCAAAAGATATGATTCCCTTTTTTTAACACCGCATCTTGTGTCAGTGGCTTGTAAAAAGAAGTGCTTCCCAGCAGCACTGGGCTTATGATGGCCTGATTAATCTTAATATACGTCCGTAACCCTTTTGTAGCTCGTCGAAGTTTCAACACATCACCAGACAAAATCGCAATCGTAGTGTTGTTTTGTATGGGGTTTTCATTTACCCAAGCTTGCATATGAGCACCTGTTAAAACCAAAGAACATGGTTCATGAAAACGTAAAATTGGGCCAATCAACGTGCATTCAATACAGCTGAAGTCTAAAGTTTTACCCAAAAGTTGATGTGCTAAATCGAATGCTTTCTGATCCATAGCCCCAGAAACAGGAACGCCCAAATGGCGATAGCCCATTCTACCTTGATCTTGAATGGATGAATAAAAACCTGCATCGATTACTTCAATCATGAGTAAAGGATTTTTAGGAAAGGATGACTTCTATTTCGCTCTAGAGCAGTCGCAACATCGACATGCTCAGCAGTTGAAATTTTAAAAAACTGTATTCGATCTGCAGGTTCAATATGATTCGGTGGGTTTTTGGTGAAATCCATCAAAGGGATAGGACAATTGCCGACTACATTCCAACCCCCTGGACTGTCTTGAGGATAAATTCCAACCTGATCTCCACCGACTGCCACACTCCCCTTTTGAGTTAAGCGACTTGGTGTAGCTTTTCGAGGAATAGCCATTTCTGCAGGCAAACCTCCGAGGTAGGGAAATCCGGGTAAAAATCCATAAAAAACAAGATGAAATTCTAAAGACAAAAAACGATCGATATATGCATTTACTTGTTTTATATCTCCATTAAAAAAATCATGAACATCAACAGTATACTGCTCATCTACACAAATGGGTAGTTTCCAAAGTTTAATCGGATTTGCCTTTTTGATATCCAAGACATCTATTGTCTTTAGTATTGTAGGCTTTATCTTTTCTATTTGAAAGTCTTCTTTAAAAAAAAGATTGATGCTGTTAAAAGTTGTGGTACTATCCTCGAGTTGTTTGTTAAACTGCTTGTTTAAAACAGTACTCAAAACTTGAATAAAATGAAATGAACGTTCATCGTGATGATAAGAAAAATCAAGGATTAGTGTTCTGCCTAGAGTAGTAAAATTAAAATCTTGTTTAGTGTACATCGATTCCATTTAATTTTAAAAGTCGATCAACCGACTGAATCAACTCCACCGCTTGCGGGTGATCGCCATGCAAGCATAAGGTTTGAACTGATAATGGAATAAACTCTCCTCCAAAAACAGGAACAACTTGTTCTTTTACAATGGATAATACTTGTGATCCTACTTGTTTTAAATCAGTCAAAACGGCATCCTTTAACAAGCGAGAACGCAAGGTTCCATCTTCATTATAGGTGCGATCCATAAAACCCTCTCTCTTGATATGAATCCCAGAGCGAATAGCTTCTTTTTCGATTAAACTCCCCGGGGAGCAATATAGCATAGCCTGTGGAAATAAGGTATTCATAACTGCAACAAATACCTCAACTTTCGAGGGATCGTGAAACAAGTCGTTGTACAAAGCTCCATGGGGCTTAATGTGGTTGACTGCGCTATTCGTTTGCTCACAACACTTAAGGAATAAAGTAAGCTGCTTGACTAGGCTTTTTTCTAATTCTTCATTAGAAAGTTGCATGGATTTCCTACCAAAATGTTCTGGATCTGGATATGCCGGATGTGCTCCAACTTTAACTCCAAATTGCTTTGCTAAACGTAGTGTTTCTTTAATTGAATTTTCGTCACCAACATGCCCTCCACAAGCAATGGAACAAGACGAAATATATGGCATCAATGAAGCGTCGTTTCCAACGCCTTCCCCCATATCGCAATTTAAATCTATAGTGTGCATTTTAAAAAATTAAACCCAAGCTTTTGACTCCTAAAAACAGAAAGAAAAACTCAATAGAAAACAACAATACATTCAAACCAAGTCGTGCAGTTTGTCCCCGCATTAGCCTGCTGTTATTGATTAAAATTAATATAAAAAATCCAACAACTGGCAGCAAAATTCCATTGGTTATTTGTGCAAAACGAATCACTTCAATGGGCTTGATTTGCAAAGAAGAAAAAAGAATACCGCAAGCAAGAACAAGCAATGCAGTGCTTTTATATCCCCAAGAATTTGAACGCCATCCAAAACATTCACAAACAACAAAAGCGGCTGCCATTGGCGCCGTTATAGCAGAAGTAACCCCAGCAGCAAAAAAGCCAAGTGACATCAGCACAGGAGCAAAATCTCCATAAAGAGGTGCTAGAGCCAAACCTAAATCGGTTGCAGATTGAATTGATTGCCCCTGAAGAGCAGCTGCACAAATGATGATAGACAAGGATACTAAACCGCCCAAGCTAACAGCAAATACAGTATCTAAGCGTAAAGCTTGTAGCGAAAGGCTTTCGTCTTTTACCAAGGCAGCATGTAGAAATAAATTGTACGGAACTACAGTAGTTCCCAATATACCAACTATGGTTAAAGTGTCTTTGGAATTAAACGAAGGAATAAACATTCCTCGAAGGACTTCCATCACATTGGGTTGCGTGAGTATAGCTGTCAACACAAAAGAAATACTCATCAATAGAACAATTCCAATCAGTATGTTTTTTAAAAGCTTGTGAGATCCTAAGGCAATTAAAACTGCAACTAAACTCCCAACAAGAATAGGTAAAAAATAAAAACTAGTTCCGAAATAAAAATCAAGTCCTGGAGTCAACGCTTGAATTCCAACCAAAGCGCCCGTCAAATTCCCTGCTTCGTAGGCTGCATTTCCTATGAAAATTGCACTGATAAGCAATGTCCCCAAAAGGAATTTTACTATCGGGTTAGATGCTTGAAGCAATAAACTTTTGGCTAAACCCTTCCGAGTTGTGAAGCTTATTCGTGCTGTTGTATTTTGAATAACAATGGTTATGAAGATAGAAAGCATCATGGCCCACAACAACGAAAACCCATTTTGAACTCCAGCCAAAACACAGAGTGTAATAGTACCCGGTCCAATAAATGCAGCAGTAATGATAATTGCTGGCCCGCCTCTAAATTTAAAACTCATTATTTTTTAAGGTAAGTTAATCATTTTAGGTGGATCATTAAAAAACCAAAGTAGCTAGATTGAAAATAATCAAGTTCTCTACCAACCAAAAAACTACCCCATCCATCCCTCTCGATCCAAACTCCGGTATTGTATAGCTTCGGCTATATGATCTGAAAGCACTTGAGGCTTTTGATCTAAATCGGCAATGGTTCGAGCTACTTTTAGAATGCGGTCGTAAGCTCGAGCTGACAAGGACAGTTTTTTCATCGCAGCCTTCAACAATGCTTCTGCGTCTGGTTGTAGCTTACAATGTGTACGGATTAATTTTGAAGACATTTGTGCATTGTAATGTACCGATCGCAACGCATCGAACCTTTTACTCTGTATATTTCGAGCCTTGGTCACTCGCTCTCGAATAGATTCCGAGCTTTCTCCTAATTTCTTTTCCGATAATTGCTCAAAAGGTACTGGCTCTACTTCTATATGCAAATCGATTCGATCCAAAAGGGGTTACGTTGCTTGAATTGAAATAACCCGACGGACTGGGGTTCATACTCGCTACCAACATAAAAGAACTTGGATAGGTAACTGTGAATTTTGCGCGGGAAATGGTAACCTCACGATCTTCTAGCGGCTGCCGCGTGACTTCCAATACCGATCGTTTAAATTCGGGCAGCTCATCAAGAAACAGAACGCCGTTATGTGCTAACGAAATCTCGCCCGGTTGTGGCTATTGCCCCCCACCTACTAGTGCAACATCAGATATGGTATGATGTGGCGCTCGAAACGGACGGGAATGAACCAATCCCTTTTCCTTAACCCGTCCCAATACAGAATGTATTTTGGTGGTTTCTAACGCTTCCCCTAAACTCATTGGTGGCAAAATACTAGGCAAACGCTTGGCTAACATGGTTTTTCCAGCCCCGGGTGGCCCTATCAGGATAATGTTGTGACCACCAGCTGCTGCAATTTCCATGCAACGTTTTATGGTTTCTTGTCCTTTTACATCAGCAAAATCCAACTCTGGAAATCGTAACTGCTGTTCAAAAATTGCTCGTGTATTGATTAGCAAAGGTTCGACTTTACTTTTTCCTTCAAAGAAATCAATTACTTCCAACAACGACGACATTCCTTAAACATCAATCCCAGATACAATGGCTGCTTCTTGGGCATTTTCTTGCGGGAGAATAAAACCCTTGAAACCATCTTTCAGTGCCTGAATGGCAATAGGAAGAGCCCCTTTTATGGGACGTAACGATCCGTCTAAGGCTATTTCGCCCATGACGAGATAGTCTTTTAAAGCATCTGTTTTCAATTGCTCAGAAGCGGCTAAAATACCTATTGTCAAAGTCAGATCATACGCTGAACCTTCTTTGCGTAAATCTGCTGGAGCCATATTGATGGTGATTTTCTTTCCAGGCATTCGATATCCTATGTTTTGAAGTGCAGCTGCAATTCGAAAATTACTTTCCTTAATGGCATTGTCTGGCAAGCCTACCAAGTGGTATCCGATACCTTTATCAATATTGACTTCTATGGTTATGAGATGGGCGTCTACGCCATATACGGCACTTCCGAAGAGTTGAACGAGCATAAGTAGTAAATTTGGATACTACAATATACAAGGATTTTTGGCAATCATACCAATATGTAGTGGTGTTAGTTGTTATGAATCAGTAAATTGAAGCAATTCCACAAATTACACATCAGAAATAAAAACCAATCTACATCCGATGATTCCTTTTTAACTTACATTACATTCGAATCAAACCTTTTATACATGAAGTATTTAATTCTTACAGTATGCGCAACCCTAGTATTGAGTTGTAGCCCTAAGGCAGAAAAAACAACTGCAAATTCTTCAGATTGGAGTTTTCCACATTTCGAAAAACAGGACGACGTAAACCCAATTCTTAAGCCCGACAACGAGCTATTCTTTACCGATCCTATTACTCAAAACCAAGTTTTCTGGGAAGAGCGCAATGTATTGAATCCCGCAGCTATTGTTCGGAATGATACCATATTCATGCTGTACCGTGCCCAAGACCAATGGGGAACTTCACGGATTGGACTTGCTTATAGTTCCGACGGAATTCAATTCACTAAAAAGGCAAGTCCCGTATTTTATCCCGATCAAGATGCACATAAAAAAGAGGAATGGAACTACCGTAAAACAGATGGAGAACCTTATTCGTTGGAGTGTAAATCTTGCTATTTTGATGGTGTAGAAGATCCAAGAATAGTGATTGATGAAAAAGGTACTTATTTCATGACCTATACCGCTTATGATGGGAAAACCGCTCGTTTGAGTATCACATCCTCTACCGATTTGATTCATTGGAACAAACACGGATTGGTTCTATCGCAAGAGCGATACCAAGATCATTGGTCCAAAGCGGGTGCAATTGTTACGGAACAAATAGGAAACCAACAGGTAGCTAAAAAGATAGCAGGTCAATATTGGATGTACTTTGGAGACACCAATTTATATATGGCATCATCAACTGATCTTATTCATTGGGAACCTGCGGTGAATGAAGAAAATGGGGCACTGATCTCAGTTTTACATCCTCGAAAAGGGTTCTTTGACAGTCGTTTGGTCGAATCCGGTCCCTATGCAATTTATACCGAAAACGGAATTACCCTCATCTATAACGCAAGTAATGCCGCAAACTTCAATGATTCTACTCTGCCAAAGTTCACCTATGCAGCTGGACAAGCATTGTTTGATAAAACAGAACCTTATAAACTAATTGAACGCACCGACTCCTATTTCATTTATCCAGATAAGGACTACGAAAAGGTTGGGGAAGTCAACGAGGTTTGCTTCGTAGAAGGCCTTGTTTTTTTTAAAGAAAAATGGTTCTTATACTACGGTACAGCCGATTCTAAAATTGCGGTAGCTGTATATGATCCGAGCACGAAAAAGTAATTACTTATTCTGTAAACCCGTTTGCAACCAATTGGAATAAGTCGAAGCATCCGTATACTGAATTGGACTGTTCAGTAGCGTTCCATCGGCATGTATCAACACATAAAAAGGTTGTGATGCTGAATTGAAATTCAAACTCTGAAAGCTGGCCCATTTTTCACCAATGGTATTAATTGTTCGCACGCGACCGTCTGGGTATTGAAAATTAAAGGCTTCGTTTTCTGGCAACTCACTTTTGTCATCGATGTATAATGAAATTAGAATTACCTCCTCATTCAGCAAATTAAAAATTTCGGGTTGCGACCATACATTTTCTTCCATTTTTCGGCAGTTTACACATGCCCAACCGGTAAAATCCAGTAAGATGGGTTTTCCTGTTTTCTGGGCAACTGCCAATCCTGTTTCGAAATCTTTATAGCATTCCAAACCAAGCGGACATTCGTTGTCTGTAGCATATATACTGTAAAATTCTGGAGGTGGGAATCCACTCAATAACTGCAGTGTATTCTCTTTAGAAAACAAGCTAAAAGACAGGTAGGCGGTCAAAAGTAAACTCAAAACCCCTGCTCCGATTCTAGTCTTGGATAATTTTCCTTTTTGATCGTGCGGAAAACGGATCAGTCCAAAGAGATACAAAGTGAGTCCAGAGGCTAAGAATACCCATATCCCTATAAAGACTTCACGCTTTAGTAAGCCCCAATGGGAAACAAGATCGGCATTGGATAAGAATTTTAGAGCCAATGCAAGTTCCAAGAATCCTAATACAACTTTAACAGTAGTCATCCATCCTCCCGATTTCGGTAAGGCATTCAATGCATTTGGAAATAAAGCAAAAAGCGCAAAAGGCAAAGCAAGTGCAAAACCAAAGCCTGTCATTCCAACGGTAAGCTGCATAGCGCCCCCATCGGTTGTTAAACTTCCTGCAAGTAGGGATCCTAAAATCGGTCCAGTACACGAAAAAGAAACAATGGCTAAAGTCAATGCCATAAAGAAAATACCGAAGCCTCCTTTCATATTGGAGCTTGAATCGGTCGTATTTCCCCAACTGCTGGGCAGTGTCAACTCATAATACCCAAAAAAAGAAAAGGCGAAGAATATAAAGATTGCAAAAAAGAACAAATTTAAAGGAACGTTAGTGGCTATGGTATTCAAAATCTCCGGATTCAGGCTGTCTAAAAAATGAAAAGGCAAACTGAGTAAAACGTAGATAAACACAATAAAAAAACCATAAAGCAAAGCATTGAAAACTCCTTTACGTAAGCTAGTTGCTTGTTTTAAGAAAAAAGAAACCGTGAGGGGAATCATAGGGAAGACGCAAGGGGTTAGTATGGCAATCAAACCGCCTAAAAAGCCAAGTAAAAAGAGGGTCAACAAGGGAGAGGAATCTTCTGTATTTACGAGGGCATCCTGTAAGTACTTTTTGTTTTTAAGATTCAATGTCAATGCAGTGGAGCGTGCTTGGTCTTCAGCCGTAATTTCGATACTCGAAGCAACAACAGCTTTTCCTTGAAGGGAAAGCGTAAATGGCTCTGTTCGGAAAATGCAGAGTCGATCGTCACAAGCTTGGTAATTGATCTCCCCGCTAATTTGTTCGATCGATGGATCTAAAATTTCTAAACGTTGTGAGAATTGGGCTTTGTATTCAAAAAAAGGCAAGTCGATTTCAAAAATCTCATCAAATTCTATTTTCGGATTGCTGCTGGTCATCGGGCCATCCAAACGCACTTTAAGTGAGTCCAGTTCAAAAGCAAATTCGGTAGGTAAAGGACCGTCTTCGAACTCTTCTAAGCTATACAAATGCCATTTATCAGTAATGGTTGCATCGAATTGAAGATCAACTGTGGTGTCAGAAATTCGATTGACAGAAGTTGTCCAAACCACGGGTTCTTCATCCCCTTGCGCGTGACATATTGAACTTAAAAAGAACAGGAATAAAATGTAATGTTTTTTCAATGAGAACGTATAATTAATGGGTTAAGAGTTTCTGGAATAGCAGCAAAACGAGTATCAACTCTTTTGCCTACAACCCATACAATTTGCTCTTCAGAGCATAGTAACCACTGGTTTTCTTTATCTAAAGTAGAATATTTTTGATCCTTAAAAAACTTGCTTAGCTTTTTTTTCCCTTGCATCCCAATAGGATAAAAGTAATCTCCCTCGCGATATTTCCGAAGAAGCAAAGGATACTTTAATTTGCTTTTATCTAAAGTGGCTGTATTTGCTGTATTTAGGGATTGATCGGCAAGCGATAGTTTTATAGGGTTTATCAAATCCTGTGATGGTATCCAAGAAAATTCTTCATCCGAAGTTTCAATTTTTAATGGACTCAATAACAATACTGCTCGATCACGAATTAGACGATGGGATGGCGAGATCAATTGCTTTCCACTTTGTGCCACTAATAAAGATTCTAAATCAGCAACATGACTAAAACCGTAGGCTTCGAACAGCGCATGTAAATAATAAGCCTGGGGTTTCAATTCCATCAAAGCATCGAGCTTAACAGCGGTCACATCGTCTTGCTGTATAAAATGCTTATTCTTGAAAGTATCCACAACAACCGATAGTGCTTCTTGAGCCAGTGTCAGGTGATTAAAGGTCTGCCCTACTTGTTGCAATAAATTTTCTTGAGCTATTTTCCATTGCGGAATCACGTTATGCCTCATATTATTTCGCAAATAATCATCTTGTGCATTGGAAGCATCTTCGCGCCATTCAATTGAATGTTCTTGGGCATATTGTTCAATTTCATCTTTGGAAAAGTTCAACAGCGGTCTGAGAATTTTATTTGTAGTAATTCCACGAAGGCCTTTCAAACCAGATCCGCGCCCCATATTGATCATGAAGGTTTCCAATTGATCGTCTAAATGATGTGCGGTTAGCAGATGTGTAAACCCTTCTTGTTCTTTTAGCGCATCAAACCAAGTGTAACGAAGTTCACGAGCAGCCATTTGAGTAGATATTTTTTGCTCTTTTGCGAAGCTCTTGGTGTCAAATTTTTTAATAAAAAAAGGCAGTTGATGCTGTTCAGCAATTTGAGCGCAAAAGAGGGCATCCGCCTCACTGGCACCTGCACGTAAATTAAAATTACAATGAGCTACCGAAAAATCAATTTCTAATTGGCATAACAAATCCAGTAAAACCCTACTATCCAACCCTCCGCTGAAGGCTAAAAGTAATTTCTGCTCTTTGAAGTTTTGGAATTTATTGGCGATATGTAATTTAAAATGGTCGATCACAGGACAAAAATACATGAAACAAAGACAAAACGAATGTTTTTTGAGAAATTCGGAAAAATCACATCAAGTTTGGTATTCTAGAAAGAATGATCCAACTTTGTATCATCTTATGAAAGAAAATAATACACATACAATTGCAACTACTGTTCCGATGAACAGCAGATTCCCTCGTGTATTCTGTCGCCGCCCCTAGGGGTGCAATTCTTTATGAAACTCAGGTGCGTCCGGTTTCAATCTCAAAACTTACATTCTTTTTTTTAACTAAAAATTACAATAATGAAAATCGTTATTGCCAGCTCAAATCATATTCATTTAGCGAATACCATTAGTCTATGCATAGACGAATCGGCCAAGGATCGAGGAACAGGAATTGCTCGAAGAACTCCAGAGTATATCAGTAAAAAAATGGAAAACGGTAATGCCGTAATTGCTTTAGCAGGCGATGTTTTCGCTGGCTTTTGTTATATCGAAGTCTGGGGACACGGCAAATATGTAGCACATTCTGGGCTTATTGTTTCTCCTGAATTTAGAGGAAAAGGATTGGCCAAGGCTATCAAAAAAAGAGTCTTTGAATTATCGCTAGAAAAATACGCTGGTGCAAAAATATTTGGTATCACTACAGGACAGGCTGTAATGAAAATCAATTACGAACTCGGCTACAAACCCGTACACTTTTCTGAAATTACGGATGATCCAGAATTCTGGAAAGGCTGTCAAACCTGTAAAAACTATGATGTCCTCACCCGAACCGAACGCACGATGTGTCTCTGTACCGGAATGCTCCATGATCCCAACGAGAAAAAACAAAATGAAACAAAAACCACACGTTTTTTAAGTGGTCTTTTTAAAAAGAAATCCAAATGAAAAAATTAGTCCTCGCCTACAGTGGCGGTTTAGATACCTCCTACTGTTTAAAAACGCTTTCACAAGAAGGCTATGAAGTTCATGCCGTAAGTGTAAACACGGGTGGATTTAGCGATAAAGAAATAGAAGAGCAAGAGCAAAAGGCTTATGCAATGGGTGCAACTACCTATCGTTCCATCAATGCACTTCAAACTTTTTACGATAAAATTGTACAGTATTTAATCTACGGTAATGTACTCAAAAACAACACCTACCCATTATCGGTAAGTGCAGAACGCATCGTACAAGCCATCGAAATTATTCAATACGCCAAAAGTATAGACGCTGCATACATAGCACATGGAAGTACAGGAGCAGGAAACGATCAAGTTCGGTTTGATTTAATTTTTCAAGTTTTGGCTCCAGCAATACAAATAATTACACCCATTCGTGATCAACAACTTTCTCGGGAAGCGGAAATTGCCTACCTGAAATCAGAAGGGATTGAAATGTCTTGGGAAAAAGCACAATACTCCATCAACCAAGGGTTGTGGGGAACAAGTGTTGGAGGTAGTGAAACGTTAACTTCAGACAAAACACTTCCAAGCGAAGCCTACCCAAGTCAGCTTACCGCAACTGAATCCAAAAAAATTACACTCGAATTTGAACAAGGCGAATTGGTTGGAATCAATGGTGTAAGCGGAAAACCTGTAGCCCTCATTCAACAACTACAAGAAATCGCCAAAGAATATGCAATTGGACGTGATATACATGTTGGAGATACCATCATCGGAATAAAAGGACGTGTTGGCTTTGAGGCTGCGGCTCCTTTAATTATTATAAAAGCACATCACCTACTTGAAAAGCATACCCTTTCAAAGTGGCAGCAGTTTCAAAAAGAGCAAATGGGTAGTTTCTATGGCATGCTTTTACATGAAGGAGATTACTTGGATGCTGTAATGCGGGATATCGAAGCTTTTCTAAAAAGCAGTCAAAAAACAGTCAATGGTTCCGTTATCGTAAGCCTACACCCCTATCGCTTTGAACTAGAAGGTGTACAATCACCCAATGACCTGATGAATGCTTCCTTTGGAAGTTATGGGGAAATGAACAAAGGATGGACCGCAGATGATGCCAAAGGGTTTATCAAAATAACAGCAAATGCACATACGATATATGGAAGTGTAAATAATACCGAAACAACATGAAAACAGCAGGAATAATTGGTGGATCTGGATATACAGGAGGTGAACTTCTCCGATTGGTACTTAACCATCCGGGCTTAACTTTAGATTTTGTTTACAGCACCACGCGACCTGGTTTCCCTTTGAGCCAAACCCATCCCGATTTACTGGGGTCAACTTCTATTAATTTTACCGATCAAGTAAATCTTGAGGTATCGGTAGTATTCTTATGCTTAGGACACGGAAATTCATCTAAGTTTTTAGAACAAAATAAATTCTCTGAGCAAACCCTAATCATTGATTTAAGCAATGATTTCCGATTGAGTGCAGAGAGTGAATTTATGGGGCGAACTTTTGTATACGGTTTACCTGAACGAAACAAAGAAGCTATTGAACAAGCAACTGCCATTGCTAACCCCGGTTGTTTTGCAACTGCAATTCAATTGGCTTTACTCCCTTTAGCAACTGCTAAGAAATTAACCAACAGCATCCATGTAAATGCTACCACAGGAAGTACGGGTGCTGGAGTTGGGCTTTCGGCTACGGCGCATTTCAGTTGGAGAAACAACAATATGTCATGGTACAAGCCTTTTACTCATCAGCATCTAGGCGAGATCGGAGAGAGCATCAATGAGCTTCAAGGATCAGCGACTACAATGCATTTCCTGCCACAACGTGGCGACTTTACACGTGGAATATTTGCAACCGCTTATACAGCATTCGATGGCAGTATAGAAGAAGCTGTAGAGTTGTATACCGATTATTATGCAAACGATCCTTTTACTCATGTTTCTAAACAAGAGATAGCCTTGAAGCAGGTAATCAATTCAAATAATTGTTTTTTGCACCTCCACCTTCACGAAGGAACTTTACTGATTACCTCGGTTATTGATAACCTGATTAAAGGAGCATCGGGGCAGGCAATTCAAAACATGAACTTAATTTACGGATGGGAAGAAGGTTTAGGACTCAATCTGAAAGCTTCAACTTTTTAATTCCAAATACAACAATATGAAAATAGCAATCATAGGTACCGGAAATCTAGGGCTGAGTATCGCCAAAGGACTCCTAATAAACAACTCAATTACCACCCTATATCTAACCAAAAGAGACATCAGTTCTCTTGCAGAATGGGGAGCACACAAGCAAGTGTTTTTAACAACCGATAACTCCGAAGCAATTCGCAAATCGGATATCATCATTTTTGCAGTTCAACCCGGTCAGTTCGAAAAAATACTGACTTCTATTAAACCAGATTTGACCGATAAACATGTCCTAATTTCAACCATTACAGGTTTTAAAATCGATCGGATTGAAGCCATTTTGGGTACTCAATTCCCGATCATCCGCAGCATGCCCAATACGGCTATTTCGGTACGGAAATCGATGACCTGTATTTGCTCAAATGAAGTAGGTAAAAAACGCATCGATATTGCGTCCGCTATATTCAATGGACTAGGAACTTCTATTACCATTGAAGAAGAACATATGCAAGCTGCAACGGTTATTTGCGCCAGCGGTATTGCCTTCTGGATGCGCTTAATTCGTGCCATGACCCAAGGAGGTGTACAATTGGGCTTTGAAGCAAAAGAAGCCATGGACATGTCGGTATATACTGCGTTGGGTGCCGCAACCCTTTTACTAGAAAACAAATCCCATCCAGAAGCAGAAATAGATAAGGTTACCACGCCACGTGGATGTACCATTACGGGCTTAAACGAGATGGAACATCAGGGGCTTAGTTCGTCTCTAATTCAAGGGTTGGCAGCTTCGTTCAATAAAATCAATGACATCTCAAATCAATAGACCATGAAATTATTTGATGTATATCCCCTATATGAGGTTACGCCAGTCCGAGCAAAAGATGTGTATGTATACGATGCTGAGGGAACAGAATACTTAGATCTTTATGGAGGGCATGCTGTTATTTCAATCGGGCATGGTCACCAGCATTATGTAAAAAGAATAAAAGAGCAATTGGATCAAATTGGATTTTATTCTAACGCCATCCAAAATCCGTTACAACAACAACTAGCCGATGCCATTGGTCACCAGTCCTGCTGTCATGACTATCAGTTGTTTTTGTGTAGCTCGGGAGCAGAGGCGATTGAAAACGCTTTGAAATTAGCCTCTTTTCACACCAATAAAAAAAGAATCATTGCATTCAAAAACGCCTTTCACGGAAGAACAAGTGCAGCAGTTGCGGCAACGGACAACTCCAAAATAAATGCGCCTTTAAACCAACAGCAAGCGGTTACTTTTTTAGCATTCAATGACACAACAGCTCTTGAAAACGAATTAAAAAAGGGAGACGTATGCGCGGTTATCTTCGAGGCCATCCAAGGAGTTGGCGGTTTGGACGAACCCTCTGAAGCTTTTGTATATGATATGGAACGCTTGTGCAAGCAATACGAAGCCTGCCTAATTGCGGATGAAGTACAGTCTGGATTTGGAAGATCAGGAACTTTTTTTGCATATCAAAAATATAAAATCGAACCCCATATTGTAACCATGGCCAAAGGAATGGGCAATGGTTTTCCTATTGGAGGCATCTTGGTGCATCCTAGTATCGAAGCGCAGTACGGAATGCTTGGGACCACCTTTGGTGGAAACCACCTGGCCTGTGCGGCATCTATAGCTGTTTTGGAAGTATTGGAGCAAGAAAAACTACAAGCAAGGGCACAAGAATTAGAGCCTTATTTTGTTGCGCAAGCAAACAACATTCCTGAACTTAAAAAAATTAAAGGACGTGGATTAATGTTAGGGCTCGAATTTGATTTTGAAGTTGGACCTTTACGTAAAACATTGATTTACGATAAAAAAATATTCACTGGCGGGAGTAGTAATAAAAACCTATTGCGCATTCTCCCCCCTTTAACAGTTCAGAAAGAACACATCGATCACTTTTTTAACTGCTTAAAAGAAGCTTTAAAAGAACACAGCAACTAACGTATGAAAAATTTTATATCCTTAGCCGATCTTCCTGATTTTGAAGAAACTTTAGCCTTGGCAAAAAGTTTAAAGAAAGATCCCTTTGCTTTTGAACAACATGCGAAAAGAAAAACCTTGGGGCTTCTTTTTTTCAATCCCAGTTTAAGAACCCGCTTGAGTACTCAAAAGGCAGCACAAAACTTAGGATTCAATACCATGATCATGAACTTTTCGAATGAAGCATGGGCATTGGAATTTGAAGATGGCACCGAAATGCGCGGAATACGATCCGAACATGTTCGCGAAGCCGCAGCAGTTGTTTCTCAATATTGTGATATGGTTGCCATACGTGCCTTTGCATCTTTGACCGACAAAGAACAAGACGAAGCAGAAATTGTATTGAACAGTTTTGCCCAATATGCTAGTATTCCTGTCATCAACATGGAAAGTGCTACCGGTCATCCCCTGCAAGCTCTTGCCGATGCGGTTACCCTTTCGGAATACCCTACACCGCACAAACCTAAGGTTGTATTGACCTGGGCGCCACACCCCAAAGCACTCCCCCATGCCGTTGGAAATTCGTTTGCACAAATGATGCAAGCTCAAGATGCGGATTTTGTAATTACCAATCCCGAAGGTTATGATCTTGACCCAAGAATCACCAAAAATATTCCGGTGCTTCACAACCAAGAAGAAGCTCTAAAAAATGCCGATTTTGTCTATGCCAAAAACTGGTGTTCATACGAAAATTATGGCTCCATAGTTCGGACAGACAATGCTTGGATGCTAACCACAGAAAAAATGGAATTGACCAATAATGCGAAATTCATGCATTGCCTTCCGGTTCGAAGAAACATTGTAGTTGCTGATGGTGTTTTGGATCATCCAAACTCTCTGGTTATTGAACAAGCCAACAACAGAACCTTTGCGGCACAGGCGGTTCTTAAAACCCTTTTGGATCATGTCTAAACTAAGCATTGTAAAAGTTGGCGGGAATGTCATAGAAAATGAAGCCGTTTTGCTTCCTTTTCTTCAGGGCTTTGCAAATTTGTCTGGCTCTAAAATACTTGTACATGGCGGTGGTAAAAAAGCCAGCCTGTGGGCAGAGCGTTTGGGAATTCCAGTACAAATGAATGCAGGACGAAGAATTACCGATACAGACACCTTAGAACTCATTACTGGGATTTATGCAGGGCAAGTAAACAAAAGTATTGTCGCCAGGCTTCAAGGACTTGACTGTAATGCTATTGGTTTGTCGGGCGCAGATGGAAATGCGATCCAAGCCATCAAAAGACCCATAGCTGCAATTGACTTCGGCTGGGTGGGCGATGTAGCATCGGTAAATACTCCCTTCTTCACTCAACTCCTTGACCAAGGACTTAGTCCCGTTTGTTGTGCACTAACCCATGATGGAAAAGGGCAACTCCTCAACACCAATGCAGATACCATAGCTTCGCAACTTGCTGTTGCACTCAGCAAACAGTTTGATGTGAAGCTGTACTATTGTTTTGAGCAACTGGGTGTTCTACAATCGCTTGAAGATCCTGATTCGTTGATTGAAACTATCGATACTAAAAAATACAAAGAACTCCTCGATCAAAAAATAATACACCAAGGGATGCTTCCCAAAATGAAAAACGCATTTGATGCCCTTAATCAAGGAGTTTCGAAAGTTGCCATCGGGAAACCCGAGATGATTAGTAGTTCCATAAAACACACCTCAATTACCCTATAAATATGAGCACAATACTGACCCAAGAAGCCTTGAGCCTTTTACAAGATCTAATCGCAATACAATCTTTTTCTAGTGAAGAAGAAGGTACAGCCCAACGGATAGAACAATGGTTTACGGAGCATGATATTCCTTTTTCACGGGAAAACAACAACATCTATGCCTTCAATCAAAACTTTCAAGAAGGCAAACCGACGTTGCTTTTAAATTCACATCACGACACCGTAAGACCCAATAGCGCCTATACCAAAGACCCGTTTCAACCCCATATAGAAGATGGAAAATTGTTTGGATTAGGAAGTAATGATGCTGGTGGTCCTTTGGTTTCTCTAATAGCACTTTTCACGCATTATTACGAACACCCAAACCCCAAGTACAACCTCATTATTGCTGCAACGGCAGAAGAAGAAAGTTCGGGACCTTTGGGCTTAAATTCTCTTTTGAAAACCCTACCTCATATCGATGTTGCAATTGTTGGCGAACCAACACTGATGCAATTGGCGGTTGCAGAAAAAGGTTTGGTTGTTTTTGACGCAGTAATTAGCGGAACTGCAAGTCATGCAGCACATCCCAATGCCGATAACCCAATCATGAAACTCCCTGAAGTACTCCGTTGGTTCAACAATTTTACTTTTGAAAAAGAATCAGAAGTACTTGGGCCTGTAAAAATGACCGTAACCCAAGTCAGCGCCGGGAAGCAACACAATGTTGTTCCAGCCGATGTACATTTGGTCGTTGATGTACGGGTAAACGACTGTTACTCGAACCAAGAAATTGTAGACTTATTACAACAAGATGCACCCTGTACACTAACTCCTAGATCTACCAATTTAAACTCTTCTTCTATACCCCTAACCCACGAATTGGTTCAAGCAGGAATTGGCTTAGGAAGAGAACCCTATGGTTCGCCAACCCTTTCGGATCAAGCAAAACTTTCTTGCCCATCACTAAAGCTCGGCCCGGGAGATTCTACCCGATCGCACACCGCAAATGAATTCATCCACGTATCGGAAATCGAGGAAGGAATCTCTATATACATCAACCTCTTAAACGAAATCTTATGAAACTTTGGCAAAAAGGAAACGCAGCACATCAAAAAGTAGATCAGTTTACGGTCGGTAGCGATCGAGAATACGACTTGCTTTTAGCCGCCTATGATTGCGAAGCTTCAAGTGCCCAGGCACAGATGCTTGCCAAAATTGGTTTACTTACCCAAAGTGAAGCCGACCTTCTTTGCACTGCATTAGATCAGTTGAAAGAAAAAGCGAATAACGGCAGTTTGGTTATTGAAGAAGAATTCGAAGACATGCATTCCAAAATTGAGCATGTTCTTACCGAACAACTAGGCGATCTTGGAAAAAAAATACACACAGCTCGTTCACGAAACGATCAGGTTTTAGTAGCCATGCATTTGTACCTGAAAGAAGAATTGAGCAGCATCAAAAGCACTGTATTTCAATTGTTTGATTTGTTGATGCAATTATCAGAGCAACACCAAAAGGGTTTAATTCCCGGATACACTCACCTCCAAGTAGCCATGCCCTCTTCTTTTGGGATGTGGTTTTCTGCCTATGCCGAAAGCCTAATTGATGATGTTCATTTTCTGAATACGGCTTATACCCTAGCCGATCAAAACCCCTTGGGTAGCGCAGCCGGTTTTGGGAGTTCGTTTCCGATTGACCGAGAATTTACCACCAAACAACTCAATTTCAGTACTCTAAAAGTGAATGCTGTTGCAGCACAAATGAGTCGTGGAAAGGTAGAAAAAACAACCGCTATTGCTCTTAGTATGGTGGGTAGTACCCTCGCTAAGTTTGCCATGGACGTCTGTCTGTATATGGGGCAAGATTTTAATTTTATTTCCTTTCCCGACAACCTTACCACAGGTTCCAGCATCATGCCGCATAAGAAAAACCCGGATATTTTTGAACTCATCCGCGGAAAGTGTAACGCCTTGCAAGCACTCCCAACACAACTCACCTTGCTGACAACCAACTTACCTTCTGGTTATCATCGGGAATTACAACTTGCCAAAGGCCCCATCATTGAGGGTATTCAAGAACTAAAAGCTTGTTTGGATATGCTGCTGTTTAGTCTCCCGAAAATTGAGGTAACTCCAAATATTACGGATCAAAAGAAATACGATTACCTTTTCAGTGTCGATACACTAAACGCTAAAGTACAAGACGGTATGCCCTTTCGTGATGCGTATCGTGAACTCGGAACCGCCATTGATGCTGGCATCTACCAACCCAACCGATCGGTTGCCCATACTCATATTGGGAGTATTGGAAACCTTGGACTGGATGCCATTCAGAAAAAAATGAATGCTTTGCGTTAGTCATTTCATTTAATGAGCTAAATAACAATAGATTCCTAAGTGTTTTATTTTGTGCTTTAAATGAATATATACATTTGAGAAGAACCGCTCCAAATCGTGTTCTTCTTTATATGAACAACCTACGCTCTTATTTGAATAGATGGTGTTACTGTACTGCATTGCTAGAATGTGCAATGCCATGGTTGTTGTATGGAACTGAAGTCCAAGACAACCCCAATACCATACATCCTTTTTTATCAAATCCCACGACAAGCCATTTGTTTACTTTCTAGCAATAAAACGCCCAAAATGTATTCCATCTCTTCCCCACATAACCAGCTTATCCCCTATCTTTACACTCTTAATAACAACCATGTCCAAGCTTGAAGTAATCCACGAAAACAAAGGCTATATCGTCGTAAACAAAGCCGCAGGACTTATCAGCGAACAAAGTCCAATTGAAGGACTTACTGCAGAAAGTCAGGTACAGAAACACCTGCAAACAAGCAAGCGTGAACCCTATATAGGCGTAATCCATCGGTTGGATCGGGTAACCAGTGGGGTGCTTATTTTTGCAAAGAAAAAAAGTGTTTTAGTAGCGTTTAACGAACTGTTTAGCAGTCGAAAGGTTCAAAAAACCTATTGGGCTATAGTGCATAAAAAGCCAGCACAAAACAAAGAAACCTTGAACCATTTTTTGTTTAAAAACAACTTTAAGAAACAAGCAGAAATTGTTCCTGTAAATACCAAAGGAGCTCAAGAATGTTCGCTCACCTATCGCATTTTGGAGCAAAACAATTTGGGGTATCTCTTAGAAATTAAACCCAAGACGGGTCGTTTTCATCAAATCAGAGCGCAGTTGGCCCATATTGGACTGCCGATAATTGGTGATGAAAAGTATGGTTCTGATCAAAAATATTTGGCGCTATCCATTTGCTTACACGCAAGAAAGTTGACTTATACGCCTGTAGATTCAAATGATCCCGTTACCTACGAAGCACCAGCGCCCAGTAATAAGTACTGGAAGTTCAAGTCGATCTAGGTATCAGAGCAATTCTGCTCCTGCCCCATTAGGTAGTTTGAAATCATTTCTCGTCTTTTGTAAAAGGGAAACACCGTATGAAAGATAGTAAACGCCTATATTTTTTAGATGCATTGCGTGCCTTTGCTATTTTGATGATGCTCCAAGGGCATTTTGTCAGTGGTATTTTAGACCCCCTATTCAAAGACACAACCAATTCTGTTTATAATCTCTGGCTCTACTGTCGGGGCTTTACCGCTCCTGTTTTTTTTACAGTAACCGGTTGGGTGGTTCTTTTTTTACTCCTTAAAAACCCAATCCAAGGCTTGCAAAATCCAAGGATCAAGAAAGGTTTGAAACGAGGCTTGGAATTGATTCTTTGGGGCTATGTGTTGCGGCTGAGTCTTCCGATGTTGATAAACGGTCAACTGAATGGTTCCTTTCTAAAACCCGATGTCTTACAAATCATAGGCTTGGGCTTAATTTTTACAGTCAGTATCTATGCAATGTTCCACTATTTGAAACAAGGTTTAGGTTTTGTATTTCTTGGAATTGGCTTGTTGATTTTTATAACCGAACCTGGATATGTGGACACTACTTTTTTGGGCTTACCAAAGTTCCTTGCAGCTTATTTGACTAAAGCAAACGGAGGTGTATTCTATCTTTTTCCGTGGTTGGGCTATGTAAGTCTGGGCGCTTGTATTGCCATTGTATTTGGTCCACAACCCAAGCAGTTCCTGATGAAGAGTATGGGTTTTGTAGCACTTGGTTTGCTCTTGGTTTACAAGTCATCCGCTTTCTTTATATGGGGTTATGATCAAACCGATTGGATGCTTTTTAGACAAGTGGCGTACAACAACTTCCTCTTCATACGCTTAGGCGATGTCTTTCTATTAATCGCTGGTTTTATGGCATTGAATCGTATCTTCTCCAAAGGCTTTTGGCTGTGGATTGGGCAAAAAACGCTGAGCATATACATTGTTCACTACTTTATTTTTTACGGAAGTCTCTTTGGGATTGGTATCTACAAATACTACAAATATTCTGGAACACTTTTACAATCAGCTATCGGAGCCTTAATCTTTATGGCAATTTGTTTGATCGTTACCTATTGCGCACACCGTTACCGAAGTAAATTATTTTTTATACTTTGGAGTAGTTTAAAAATTAAACGAACTCCACCTTACAACTAGCTGCTTATGAAAAAATATATCGTTCCCCTTCTTGGAATTCTCTTATTATTTTTTGTAGTTAAAAACACATTTTTAGCAGCAGACACAGATTATCAAAACTCAGAATCTCAGTCAGTAATTCTAAATCTGAACCAAGATGATTTTAATGTATTGCTCTATTCCAAAGCCAAGGGTTGGGTGCACGAAGATGCGATTCCAGCTGCAAAAGAATTATTCGGTACCCTTGCCAAACAAAACAACTGGAAACTTACAATAACAGACGATAGTTCGATTTATACCCCAGAACAACTCGATTTTTTTGATGTTGTTGTTTGGAACAATGTTACCGGAAATACGTTGGACGAGAAACAACGAGCGGCCTTTAAAAACTACTTAGAAGGTGGTGGCGGTTTTGTTGGTTTCCACGGATCAGGAGACAATTCCCGTCAATGGGATTGGTATTACGAAGAAGTAATCCGAGCAGAATTTTCGCATCACCCGATGGTACCACAGTTCCAAGTAGGAACCCTAAACAAAGAATGCCCCGAGAGTTTCCCTGCTTGTGAAACACTTCCCATCCGCTGGGATCAGGAAGAAGAATGGTATGTGTTTTATGACAGCCCCCGAAAGAAAGGGTCGCATATCTTATATACGCTAGACGAAACCGATATGGTAATGAGTGGCGTTCGGAAAGACGGTACGCTACAAGACAAAGATTTTGACATGGGCGATGATCATCCAATTGCATGGTATAACTGTGTTGGAAAAGGAAAAGCTTTTTATTCTGCCTTAGGCCATAAAGCCTATTATTACAGCAATCCAAACTATAATCGCCTGCTAACCGAAGCCGTAAATTGGGCTGGAAATCCCTTACAAAAATGTACTATATGAAAATACTTAGAACACCCGAATCCGCATTTAACAACATTAAAGATTTTCCATTTAAGGAAAACTACCATACCACTTCCGATGGTTTAAGAGTCCACTACCTCGATGAAGGAAATCCCGACCACCCGATAGTTTTACTCCTCCATGGGGAGCCCAGCTGGTCCTTTTTGTACCGTACCATGATTCCAATTTTAGTTGCTGGTGGTATGCGGGTCATTGCACCTGATTTGGTAGGTTTTGGGAAATCGGACAAGCCAGCTGCACAGTCAGACTATACCTATGTGAAACACATCAACTGGATGCAAGAAGTTGTAGATCATTTGGAATTGAAAAATATCAATATGTTCATTCAAGATTGGGGTGGCCTAATTGGGTTACGCTTGCTCACCGCAAATCCAGATAATTTTGCAACAGTTGTAGCAGCCAATACCATGCTACCCACTGGAAGCGTAACACCACCGCAGGCTTTCCTGGATTGGCAAAATTTTGCGGCTACAAGCCCCAAATTTGATGTGGCAACTGTTTTACAGATGGCAACTACGACTACCCTTTCAGAAGATATAATTACAGCCTACAATGCACCCTTTCCAACAGAAGAACACAAAGCAGGAGCTCGGGTTTTTCCAGCTCTAGTTCCAACAACAGAGAAGGATCCAGAAAGTGAAAACAACAAAAAAGCGTGGGGTATTTTGACTCAATGGAGTAAACCTTTTTTATGTTTGTTCAGTGATCAAGATCCAATAACAAAAGGCGGGGATCAGGTCTTTCAAAAGCTTGTTCCTGGAACTGAAGGCCAAGAACACCAGACAATTTCGGGAGGGCATTTTTTACAGGAGGATGCTGGACCAGAAATAGCAAAGCAAATGATAACGTTTTACAACAAAAATACAGCTGTGTAAAATGAAACCAGCTGCCCTATTAATCCTACTTATTTGTTCCGCCTGTGCAAGCTCCGCTAGCATTGAGCCCGAAATTACTGTCACATTGATACGCGTTAATTCGTATACGGAAACCTGTCAAGGTCTTGTAGAACAACAATGCTTATTGGTTCAAGAAGGAAGTGCTATTGATTCCGATAATTGGAGCTATTTTTATTCCGAAATAGAGGGCTTTGATTATGAAACAGGCTTTCTTTATGATTTGGAGGTACTCATTAGTGAGCGTCCAAAACCACTAGCTGCGGATGCTTCCTCCCTGCGGTATGAATTGATTAAAATTATTTCGAAAACAGCAAGCTAAATTAGATGTGCAACGGGCGGTTTCCAGTTGCTGCTAATGCCGCTTCTTTCACAGCTTCTGCATAGGTTGGATGTGAGTGACTCATGCGTGCGATGTCTTCAGCAGAGGCTCTAAACTCCATTGCCGTTACAGCCTCAGCTATTAAATCGGCAACACGAGCACCTACCATATGTACACCCAATACTTCATCGGTTGCAGCATCTACTAAGATTTTTACAAACCCATCTGTATCCATACTTGCACGTGCACGACCTAAGGCACGCATTGGAAATTGTCCTGTTTTATATTCTACACCAGCTTCTTTTAGTTGTTCTTCTGTTTTACCAACAGAGGCAACTTCAGGCCATGTATAAATTACGTTAGGAATTAAATTATAATCGATGTGTGGTTTTTGGCCTGCTAAAAATTCAGCAACAAGCACACCCTCTTCTTCAGCTTTGTGAGCCAACATAGTACCACGAACAACATCACCAATTGCATAAATGTTAGTGGCTGTAGTTTGCAAGTGATCGTTCACCTCTACCTGTCCGCGTTCGTTCAACTGAACACCAGCTGCAGCTGCATTCAATCCAGCAGTGTAGGGTTTTCTTCCTACAGAAACTAAACAATAGTCGCCTTCAAAAGTAACTTCTTCCCCTTTTTTGTTTGTCGCGGCTATGTTTACGGTTTCTCCCGAACGTTCAACTTTATTTACTCCGTGGGAAAGGTAAAACTCAACCCCTTGTTTTTTCAATACTTTAGACAATTCACGTGAACATGCACTGTCCATTGCTGGTGTAATGCGATCTGCGTATTCAATTACAGAAACTGCAGCTCCTAAACGGCGGTATACTTGCCCTAGCTCCAAGCCAATCACTCCCCCACCGATAACGACAAGGTGTTTTGGAATTTCTTTCAACTCCAGTGCTTCTGTTGATGTAATCACACGTTCTTTATCTACTGTAATAAAAGGAAGAGAACCTGGTTTAGAACCAGTGGCAATGATGCTGTTTGTCGCTTCAATGGTTTCTTTTTTGTCCCCATCAATTTGAATGTGTGTAGCATCGACAAAACTACCAAGGCCTTGAAAAACGGTAATGTTATTTTTGTCCATTAAAAACTCAATCCCTTTGGTAGTTTGCTCTACAACTGCACGTTTACGTCCAATCATTTTTTCGAAATTAATTTTAATTTCGCCAGCAATCTCAATTCCATGGGTGTCAAAATGCTTTACCGCATCTTCGTAATGATGAGAAGAATCTAAAAGTGTTTTGGAAGGAATACAACCTACATTCAAACAGGTACCTCCAAGAGTACTGTATTTTTCAATCAAGGCAGTTTTCATCCCAAGTTGGGCACAACGAATTGCAGCAACATAACCTCCAGGTCCAGATCCGATAATAGCAACATCAAATTTACTCATCATTTAATTTTTAAATATTTGCAGTCCAAAAATACGAATGTTTCTTCCACTACCCTACTGTTTGAAATTTGATCTTTTAAATTTTAACATTTTTACTTGGTAGTATCCGCATTAGCAAGAGATTAATTCAATAAATTAGTGATGTCTTAAATCGTATTGCCTTATGAAAAACATGTTCATCCTCAGTATTTTCGCCTTATCTTTCATTTCTATCAACTCCCTCAAAGCACAATAAATCACTCAATTTGCAGGAGCTTTCGTAAACCAATATTATGTAGATGATGTCCGCGTAAAAGGAAAAGAGATCAATCAATTGATGCTAAATAATGCGGCAGCAAACCTACACTGGAAGAAAGCCAAAACTGCAGATATTGTATTTGGAATTTCTTTTGCAATCAATACAGTTTCTTTGCTGGTTGTGTATGATCAATTGTAAAATGACAAAACTCCAACTGGGGGTTTATATGCATTGGCTATTGGAAGTGGAATTATTGAAATATGGTCTGGATTATCAAGCATGAGTCGCAAAAAGAAAGCAATTTTGAAATACAATAGTGGTTTTGATAAAAAAGAAAAAGTAAGCATTGTGCCCTTAGGAAATAAGAATGTAATAGGACTGGCTTTAAGATTTTAAAGAACAAGGACTTAACAATTACTCAGAGAATCTGATTTCTATTCTTGACTCCTGCCAAATAAAATTGTACTATTACATTTCATAATACATCCTATGCAACAAGCAACCAAGCTGACCATAACCTTATGGGGAGCACTCCTTCCCGTAGTTATTTTAGTACTCCTATTATCTTTTAATGTAACTGTTTATGGAGACGATGCCTTAGGAGGTTCTAATCAGTTCATATTACTTATTGGTGCTGCTGTTGCTGCCATTGTTGGCTTTAGAAATAAAGTTACTTACGATCAAATGATCGAAGCCATCGGTTCAAACTTGAAATCTACTACAGGAGCAATTCTTATTTTGCTGTTTGTAGGTGCATTGGCGGGTACTTGGCTGCTGAGTGGGATTATACCGGCAATGATTTATTATGGACTTCAAATTTTACACCCCAGTATTTTCTTACCTGCATGTATTGTCATTTGTGCCATCATTTCGATTGCAACTGGGAGTAGTTGGACAACTTCTGCTACCGTTGGAATCGCTTTAATTGGAATTGGTCGCGCCCTCGAAATCCCAGTTGGAATGGTAGCTGGTGCCGTAATATCGGGTGCTTACTTTGGTGATAAACTTTCCCCATTGAGTGATACTACCAATCTCGCTCCAGCAATGGCCGGATCCGATTTATTTACTCACATTCGATACATGACCCATACTACAGTTCCCAGTATCATCATAACTCTAATAGTATTTTTAATTCTTGGCTTTTTCCAGAACACGACTGGGGCTGCAGATACTGATATTTTATTAACCAGTATAAAAGAGAGTTTTACAATCAATCTTGGTTTATTCCTTGTCCCAGTATTGGTAATCTTTCTGATCATACGTAAAACGCCTCCCCTAGCTGCCTTGTTAGCTGGGACACTTTTAGGTGGTCTTTTTGCGTTGATATTTCAACCCGACTTGGTTGTTAAAATTGCAGGAGCAACTACCTTATCCATCACTAGTGCCTACCAAGGAGTTATGAATGCCATAATTGGTGATATCAGTGTTACGACAAGTAATGAACTCCTCAATGATTTGTTCAGCTCTGGGGGAATGAAAGGGATGCTAGGAACCATTTGGCTCATTGTTTGTGCCATGGTTTTTGGTGGTATTATGGACGCTATTGGTGGCTTACAAAGACTGAGTAATGCATTACTATCTATAGCACAATCGACTTTCCAATTATTTGCGAGTACTGCTGCTTCTTGTGTTGTTATCAATTTAACAGCTTCAGATCAATATCTTTCCATAGTATTACCTGGAAAGATGTTCAATAAGGCTTTTGCAGATAAAAACTTAGCTCCCGAAAACTTGAGTAGAACACTAGAAGATTCTGGAACAGTAACCTCGGTTCTGATACCGTGGAATACTTGTGGTGCATATCAGTCTGGTGTATTGGGTGTTGGTGTCGGTGAATATTTTATTTACGCAATCTTCAATTGGCTAAGTCCAATCATGACGCTATTATATGCATATTTTGGAATTAAAATCAAAAAAATAGTTTCTTAGGTCCAACCTTATTAATAAAGAATAGGTTCGATGAAATTCAAAACCATTTTAATTGTCCAATGAGTTTAGAGTAATTTCCAATGCTATCAAGAAAACTTATTCAGTAGTAAATTAAAATAATTTCAGATCCTCTGTACTTTCATTATTAAAACTATTTTTGTTAAAAATTAAAAAATATAACCATGTCAATAGTAGGAAAACAATTCCCAGATTTAAGTGTCAATGCAATTAACGAAATGGGCGATACCATTAGCGTTAATGTATTAGAAGAAGCAAAAAACAACAAAAAGAAAGTTCTTTTATTTTGGTATCCAAAGGATTTCACTTTTGTATGTCCAACAGAATTACATGCTTTTCAAGCTGCTTTAGGTGAGTTTGAAAAAAGAAACACCATTGTTATCGGTGCATCTTGTGATACTGCCGAAGTACATTTTGCTTGGTTAAGTACTGCAAAAGACAATGGTGGAATCGAAGGAGTGACATACAATTTATTAGCTGATAGCAACAGAAACCTAGCGAGTACTTTAGGGATTCTAGATATTTCTAACGAACGTTATGACGAAGAAACTGGCGTACTTTTAGTTGATGGAGATAATGTAACTTACCGCGCTACATACCTAATCGATGAAGAAGGAATGGTATTCCATGAAGGAGTAAACCACATGCCACTAGGAAGAAACGTGAACGAATTTATCCGTTTGATCGATGCCTTTACACACGTTCAAGAAAAAGGAGAAGTTTGTCCTGCAAACTGGGAAGAAGGAAAAGATGCAATGAATGCAAACCGTGACGGAGTGCAAGATTACTTAAGTACACACTAAACTCATTCTTATGTTTCAAGAAATCACAGACGATTCACTTCAAGAATTAATTGACAACAACGATCAAGTTGTGGTTCAATATTCTGCAGGTTGGTGCGGCAATTGTCGGATCATGAAACCAAAATTCAAAAAGATGGCTTCGGAACACGAAGCCATCCCTTTTGTTTTGATTGATGCAGAAAAAAATCCAAATTCAAGAAAACTAGCAGACGTAAGTAACCTACCGACTTTCGCTGCTTTCAAGAAGGGTTCACTTGCCACGCAAGTACAAACCAACAAAACAGAAGTATTAAAAACATTTGTAGATGAAACTTCCGCTCATTAAGCACATTTCGAATTTCGTTTCTGAAAACGATGAAGATTTCATTATTGAAACCTTAGAAGTTTTGGAACATATAACAGAATATTCTGGTATTAAAGATGATGAAATTGATGTTTTAGGAGAACTCATTTCAAATCTATATGGTGCTCTCGAAGTTCAAAAAGAGATCAAAGTAGGTCGAAGCCAAAAAGAGGCCTTGAATGCTTTTATGAAACGAGTCCAAGGCAGTATAGACAACTAACAATTAGCCTCCTTTAAAGGGGGCTTTTTAGGTTTTTAATTCAATCATTATTTGTATTTTTGTAGGAATTCAAAGCCTGAATGACTGCAAAAAAATCAACTTCACCCAGATTACCTAAATTTTCTGCCGCTACGCCAGAAAGTAAACGAACCCGTGAGATCTTGTTTGGTGGGTTTTTAATTCTAATCAGTTTACTTCTTTTCATAGCCTTTACTTCCTACTTCTTTAGCTGGAAACAAGATCAAAGCACTCTGAACGCGTTGACTGATCGTTCTGTAGGATCGGCTAATATTCTTTCAAAATTAGGTGCTGCTGTCAGTCATTTTTTTATTTATAAATTATTTGGTTTAGCTGCCTACATACTTGCCTATTTATTTGGAGTAACTGGGTTGATCTATTTCTTCAATACCAAAAAAGAACGCTTACTTTCTCAATGGACTTGGGGGCTCTATTACGCACTATGGTTTGCCCTGCTCTTTGGCTATTACACAAACCTACTTCCAGTCTTCAGTGGAGTAATGGGGTTTGAAATAACTGACTTCATAACCGATTATATCGGGTCAATTGGGATGGGAACACTGCTGGCTTTTGGAAGTTTAATTTTTATTGTCCTACACTGGAAAATCACACCCGAAGCACTTGTTCTAAAGTTAAAATCTCTTTTTATAAAATCGAACAGCCCTGAGGAAGAATTTAGTATTCCCCAAAAAGACGAGGAAGAAACATATGGTGCCTTCAACAGAGAAAAGCATACAGAGGATGAAATGACCCTTTCTGTAGAAACAGCTGTTGTTGAAGAAACAAAACTGGAGATGCCCATCGTAAAGTTTGAGGAAACAGTTGAGCCAGAGCCTGAAGAAGAGCTAGAAATTGAAATCAACAGTGCCAAAGAAGATTTGGTCGAGACCAATCTCTCACAGCAACTTGTAGACAAGTATGGGTCTTATGATCCAACTTTAGAGCTCAGTAAATATGTTTTTCCAACCCTTGATTTATTAAAAGATTACGGCGATGGCAGTATAACCATTAATCAAGAAGAGCTAGAGGCAAACAAGAACAAAATTGTAAACACGCTCAAAAACTATAAGATTGAAATTGCTCAGATCAAAGCCAACATTGGTCCTACAGTTACCTTATACGAAATTGTTCCTGCAGCCGGGATACGAATTTCAAAGATTAAAAATTTAGAGGACGATATTGCCTTATCACTATCTGCGCTAGGAATTCGAATCATTGCTCCTATTCCTGGAAAAGGAACCATTGGTATAGAAGTACCAAACCAGAAGCCAAGTATTGTATCGATGCGTTCGGTAATTGCCTCACAAAAATTTCAAAAAGCAGAGATGGAACTCCCTATTGCATTGGGGAAAACGATCAGTAATGAAACCTTTGTTGTCGATTTAGCCAAAATGCCTCACTTACTTATGGCGGGTGCTACGGGTCAAGGAAAGTCGGTTGGACTGAATGCTGTTCTTACCTCATTACTCTACAAAAAACATCCAGCTGAAGTTAAATTTGTACTGGTAGATCCTAAAAAAGTTGAGCTCAATATTTACAATAAAATTGAGCGCCATTATTTAGCAAAACTCCCAGATTCTGAGGATGCAATCATTACCGACAATACCAAAGTAATTCATACACTCAACTCGCTCTGTATTGAAATGGATAATCGGTATGAGTTACTCAAAAATGGCATGTGCCGTAACTTAAAAGAATACAATACCAAATTTAAGGCACGGAAACTAAATCCTGACGATGGGCATTGTTTCTTACCGTATATCGTTTTGGTAGTCGATGAATTCGCAGATCTGATCATGACCGCAGGGAAGGAAGTAGAAACGCCTATTGCCCGTTTGGCTCAATTGGCGCGCGCTATTGGAATCCATTTAATTATTGCTACACAGCGTCCATCTGTAAATGTTATTACTGGAATTATAAAGGCAAATTTCCCTGCTCGAATTGCATTTAGGGTTACCTCGAAAATTGACTCAAGAACTATTTTGGATAGCGGTGGAGCAGACCAATTAATTGGACGTGGAGATATGCTCTATACCCAAGGAAATGATTTAACACGGATTCAATGTGCCTTTGTTGATACACCAGAAGTTGAAAAAGTTGTAGAATATATTGGCGCACAAAAAGCCTATGCAGAAGCGCATTTATTACCTGAATTTGTTGGAGAAGAATCAACAGCATCCGATATTGATATTAACGATCGAGATGCCTTATTCCGTGATGCTGCAGAAGTAATTGTAACTGCACAGCAAGGCTCGGCCTCGCTCTTACAACGTAAATTAAAATTAGGATATAACCGTGCCGGAAGGATTGTAGACCAAATGGAGGCTGCAGGAATCGTTGGTCCATTTGAAGGAAGTAAGGCCAGACAAGTACTTGTTCCAGATCTAACTTCTTTGGAACAGTTATTGAATAATGAAAAATAAAAAACATCAGTCCATGCGTTTATTGTCTCTCTTATTAGTTTCCTCTACCCTACTGTTTGCTCAAGGTCCTGAACAAGCAAAATACTTATTGAATCAGGTATCTGCAGAAATAAAGAAACATAAAAACTTGCGTTTCGAATTTCAATATGTACTAGAAAATAAAGAAGAGGATATTCGACAAGAAACTGAAGGAAAAGTTACCCTCGCAGGAGATCAATACAAATTAGAATTCCTAGAAGTAATTCAACTTTTTGATGGCGATAAAATCTATACGATCGTTCCAGAAAACGAAGAAATCACTGTAAGTGCTCCAGAAGAAAGTGAAGCCATAAGTGTCAATCCGTCGCAACTCTTAAATTTCTATGAAGAAGGTTATGGGTACGAATGGGATATTAGTCAAAAAGTAATGGGTCGCAACATTCAATTTGTAAAACTTATTCCAACAGAAGAAAATGTTGACGTTCAGTATCTTTTACTGGGAATCGATATCGCCAAGAATTCAATTTACAAGTTAATCGAGATAGGAAATAATAAAACATCGACTACCCTCACCATAAAGAATCAAGAAGAAAACATAAGCCTCCCACCTGACTTTTTTGAATTCAATAGTGCGGAATTCCCAAATTACTATATCAATAACTAGGTAATGAAAATTCTAGATCGATACATCCTTTTCTCCTACATTCAGCGCTTGTTGAGTGTCTTTATGATTTTGATGTTGATTTTTATCATTCAGACCATCTGGTTGTTTATCGATGACTTCGCCGGGAAAGGAATCGACTTTGGCACCATCATGAAATTCTTGTTGTACTACTCTCCAAAGCTTGTACCCCTAGTACTTCCCTTATCAGTTCTTTTAGCATCGATCATGACCTACGGAACCTTCGCTGAAAACTATGAATTTGCGGCGATGAAGTCCACTGGGATTTCCCTACAACGAGCAATGCTTGGGCTTGTGGTTTTTCATTTTTTCTTGGGCATAGGGAGTTTTTACTTTTCAAATTACATCATCCCGTTTGCAGAAGTAAAATCTTTTAACCTCAGAAGAAACTTAGCTAAGCTTAAACCTGCTTTAGCAATAACAGAAGGCATCTTCAATGATCTTGGACAAATGAATATTAAGGTGGATGACAAGTTTGGAAATGAGGATCGTTTCTTAAAAAATGTACTCATTCATGAAAAAATACCAAGCCAGAGAAACAATATTGTAATCAAAGCGATATCGGGAGAATTGAAAACTGCCAAAATCGGAGACCAGTTGCAACTGCTTCTATTTGATGGGAATCGTTACGAAGAAATAGATCCTGAAAAACAAGAAGATAAAAAACGAATACCACATACGAGAGTAAATTTTGAGCGTTATGTGATGAATATCGATTTATCACAATTCAACAACGTTGACCTTTCCAAAGAAGATTACAAAAGCACCTTCCGAATGCAAAAGGTAACAGAGCTTGAAGAAAGTATTGATTCTTTAGAAATAAAATATATTAACCAGCGGAAATCGTTTGCTAATAATTTTGTTAAAACCAATGGAATAGAGATTTTAGACTATGAAGTTAGAGACAGTATTTTTTCGGATTCAATTCTCAAGAAGTATAACAACCCCTTAAGCTACATAAGTCCTGATAAATTATTTAAACACAAGCAGGCCGTTTATTCTACTTCTATTCGTATCAAAGGAGTGCTTCAAAGTATTGCAGGGAAGAAGAAAAACTTCTTCATTCAACAAAAGCTAATCAACCTGCACAAGAGTTCATTTCATGACAAATACACCATGGGATTCGGTGTGTTTTTCTTATTCTTGATTGGTGCTGCACTGGGAGCAATCATCAGAAAAGGGGGCCTAGGCCTACCCGTTGTACTTGCCATATTAATTTTTCTATCCTACCATTACATAGGCCTTTTTGGTAAAAATGCTGCAGAAGACAGCAGCATCAGCCCCTTTGCCGGTAGCTGGATTTCGGTACTCATCGTTGGCATGTTTGCATTATACTTAACCAAACAAGCATCGAGCGATCGTGGACTTGCAAACCTAGACCGAATACAAGTTCCGTTAATCAGGTTCATTGAAAAAATAAAAAATATAAAATCATTTAAGGAATTATACAGCCATGTCAAAAGATAAATTAGATACGATTACAGATGCTATCGAAGCCATTAAAAATGGTGAAATTATAATTGTAGTTGATGACGATAACCGAGAGAACGAAGGAGATTTTCTTGCAGC
>ENA-OQVM01000208-OQVM01000208.1-marine-metagenome-genome-assembly--contig:-NODE-208-length-96386-cov-10.187044_pt1 | contig 96386 bp, 88 predicted proteins | sample MGYA00237776_ERZ505498 | MGnify/ENA primary metagenome ERZ505498 (study PRJEB26159, sample SAMN06265151) | marine metagenome | isolation source: Helgoland LTER site | place: Germany:Helgoland, sampling... | reverse complement strand
AGGTTCCGTTTGATGTCAGGCAGCATTATAAGCGTGACAGGATAGTTATTTGCCTCAAAACAAAGTCTGTCAGCCGTGCAAAGAGGATGTGCGAGTCTATCCTGCAAAGGCTGCATGACTACTGGTTATCGTTAAGATTGAGTGCTATGCCGCTTCCTGCCCAGCATTTAGTGCGTGATAGTAATGGTCATGGTCAGTTATCGTCTGGACCAACTCTATTGGAAGCAAGAGATGCCTATATCAAGCTGAAGGGCGTTGGTAAGGATAAAACCTTCATTCGTGGTGCCTCAAGGAATGTTGATGCTGTCATCAAACATCTGGGTGATAGGCCTATAGATAGCTATTCATCGTCTGATGCAGCTGCACTTCGTGATGTGATGCTAGATAGAGGTCTTTCCATTGCATCAGTCAAAAGAAACTTCTCTACTATCAGGTCAATCATCAACCTTACCATCAGTGAACAAGGCCTTGATTGTGGTAATGCCTTTGCCCGAACATTTATGCCTGAAGAGGATAGGCAAAGACGATTACCTATACCCATAGACATTATCAGAGCCATCCAAGCTGACTGTCGTCATATGGATGACGATATGCGTTGGGTAGTGGCTTTGTTGAGTGATACTGGCATGAGGCTTGGCGAAGCTGTTGGGTTGGCTAAATCTGATGTAGTGCTTGACGCAGACATGCCTCACATAAATGTCATTCTACACCCTTGGAGAAGGCTTAAGACTAAAGGAAGTGAAAGATGTATTCCGTTAGTAGGAGAAGCCCTATGGGCAGCTTCTAGAGCCATAGAAAGCATATCTGGGGATGATTTCTTATTCCCCAGATATAATCGTGGCTCATCTAGCAATGCTAACTCAGCTTCTGCTGCTATCAACAAATGGCTGAAGCCCAGAGTGCCAGACAATTGCGTAATACATTCATTCCGACATTCCATGCGTGATAGGCTTCGTGCAGTAGAGTGTCCATCGGACATCATTGACGCCATTGGTGGTTGGACAACAACTGGGATAGGGCAAAGATATGGAACTGGACAGCCTCTAGAGGTCAAAGCTAAGTGGATGAGGATGCTAGCTTAATGCTGATTGTCTACCCACATTGACTGCTGCAAATAATATGCTTGCAAATCAATTGAGTAGTTCAATTGGGACACGGTAAATGGTGCACCCGACAGGATTCGAACCTGTGACCTCTGCCTTCGGAGGGCAGCGCTCTATCCAGCTGAGCTACGGGTGCTGATCTGGCTTGCGCTCAGACGATGTTTACTTTGAATTCCGGTCTTAAAAAGTTTCTTGGCTGAACCACCTACTAAAACCTAAAAATAAATATTATAAACTTAACAAATTATCAAAATTGGTAAAAAGAAAATCAACAATCACCAAATTTTAGTATTAATTAATAAAATTGCATACCGGACAAATCTTAAGATTCAAGTGTTAATCAAAAATATTCTGTACATCCATATTGCTTTCGCCTTAAATTTGCTTCGCGTCTCTTCAGCAACCAACTGCTGCCGTCTGGATCATTTTCATAATAAGCTGCTGCAATTTCGACCAAAGCTCGGTAGGATTTACACTTAGTGCTATTGTCTCGTTGTGATTGCTCATTTTCTAAGTATTTAGAGGTAACCGTGATAATTGTGCCAATTAGCAAAGCAATCATTAAGCTAAATAAAAATGAAAGCATGATCAGCTTCTTATGTTTTTTAATAAAAATCTTCAAATTAGAAACCTAAGACAATGTATGGCCCTGACAGTATACTCGATATTTTGTCTGAAACAGTGATGATTTTTCTACAATATTATTGTCTAAATAATATCAATGTAACCATGACTTTATTTTGATGGGCAATGTCGAGGAAAGCTCATTCGCCCCAAACGCGAATTTCACCACAATCTATATGAACAAACTGAGATCTAGAATATTTTCCCACACCACCGCCAGCACACTTTGCTGCAGCCCGGGCTACCTGATTTACAGTACGTCCTGGCATACTTATGTCCGCTGCTTGGCCCAATAGATGCAAAGATTTTTTTGCAACACCACCGCCCAAGCGTGACCTTAGCAGTTTGTTTGTACTTTTAGTGCGATATCCAGAAAGCAAGTGTAATGGTGATTGAGTGTTAAGAACACGTTGTGTAGCAGAAATTATATCAATCGTCCGTGTGTCGATCTCGTAGCTTTTGTTTTTCCGCAAATCTCTCATGAACCAGTCGACTTCTGTTAAAGCGTCTTTAATATATTTACCCTCTATCCAGTAAATCATATCTATCGATTCACCACTTCTTAAAGAGTACATTTTTATACGACGAATATCATTGGGCCCATTAAGAAAAGTATTTGCATTCAGATAATTAGGAGCTAAAAAAGTAGAGGTTGCAGCGAAAGACTGCAGCAGGTGGCGGCGAGAAATTAATGAGGTTTCATATTTCATATTTGTTATTTTCTCAGATTTATTTACAGCTGTACAAATTACTTGCTCGAAAAATTAACTAAAACAGGTCTTGGATATTAAAAAGCTCTCTATATAACTAAACGGACAAAATTCAGATTTTTTAGCACTTTTTTTGAAATTATAATAAAAAATAACTGGCTACAATTATAAATTTGGAAAACAGATTTTTTTTATTTTTAGAAACTATTTTTATTCTTATAATACTTAATGCACTGTGATTTTTAAATGCGAAGTTTTTTTACTACTTTATTAAATTTTTGTTTAGTCGCCCTCTTTCGACGACTGTTAATCGCAATAGTGATGGCTAATTTCACTTTAATATTTTTTTTAAGCACTAATGTTGCATCAGCTGAGTCAATTTCCGTCAAGCAGTTTATTGCTAAAGCCAGCTTCCAGAATGGTTATGTGTTCCAGTTTTATAAGAACCGCAATTATAAATTATTCTGGTTAGGAAATACCGAAGATAACTCAGCCCGGTTGAACGCATTTACCTTTGCTCTCACGGATGCACCCATGCATGGATTGCCCAGCTCGAAATTTAGTTCAAAAAGCCTCCTTTCTGAAATTTCCAATATGAACTCTAATGAAGAATTAGGGTATTTAGATGTAAAGCTAACTTTAGTTTTTGTGAAATATGCTGGCGTTATGGCAAATGGGATTTTAAAACCAAAAAAAATAGACAAAAAAATTGAGCGAGCAAACTCTTTTAATGAGAATTTTGACTTTCTAAGTGAGCTGCAGCAGTCAGACCCATTTGGGTTTTTTAAAAATTTATTTCCACCTAGCCCTGAATACAAACGCTTAATGAAAGAGAAACATCGGCTAGAGAAACTTCTTGCTAGTGGTGGTTGGGGGTCATTGCTAACCGCTAACAAATTATCAGTTGGAGAACAGGGGGGTGATGTAGTTTTGCTACGTAATAGACTGATTTCAATGGGATATTTATCATCAACATACTCTTCTTTCTATGATCAACCATTAGTAAAAGCTGTAAAGGACTTTCAATCTGACAATGGTATCTCTTCAGATGGATCTGCTAACCAAAGTACTTTGAACTTGATCAATGTGAGTGTGGAAGAACGGCTGAAATCTGTACTTGTTGCCATGGAACGGGAACGGTGGTCTCGAACTCCTCCAAATAACCGACATGTGGTAGTCAATTTGACTGATTTCACTGCTAAAATAGTTGATAGTGGGACAGTCACATTCGAAACCAAGGCTATAATAGGGTTTGATGACTTGAATCGCCGTAGCCCTGAGTTTTCAGATGTTTTGGAATTTATGGTGGTAAATCCGAGTTGGTATGTGCCCCGATCAATCGCAGTGCAAGAGTATCTGCCGATGCTTAAGGTGAATAGTAATGCGGTAAGTTTTTTGGAATTACGAGATAATAATGGTAATATTATTCAACCTGGTGAAGTTGACTTTTCTAACTTTGATCAGGAGACATTTCCTTATAGTATGCGTCAACCACCTGGTGTGAGTAATGCATTGGGCCTTGTGAAATTTATGTTTCCAAATAAAAATAACATCTATCTACATGACACGCCGTCAAAAAGCCTATTTGAACTGGACGTTCGGGCCTTTAGTCATGGATGCATTCGTCTGAGTGATCCATTTGGTTTTGCTTATGCCTTGCTGGCCGTACAATCTGACGACCCTATATCGCTTTTCCACTTTGCCTTAGACGCTAATAAAGAAGTAAAAATTGAGTTGAAAAAACCCATTCCCATTCATCTCATTTATCGAACAGCTATTACCAAAGCCGGTGGTGGCCTTCAGTTCAGAAAAGATATCTACGGCAGAGATGCCAAAATTTGGGACGCTCTGCAAGTTGAAGGGGTAGTTTTAGGTTCTGTGACCGGCTAAGAGTTAATTAAATTTTAAGGCAACCTTTTTATGGATAGCATTACAGTAAAAGAACTGGCCCATGCCCTGTCTGCTGAGGCGGTAGGAAACCTCGATATAAGCATAACGGGTGCTGCTGAACCGCAGGATGCGCAAGCAAGTTTATTGGCTATTGCTACCTCTGAGTCATTCGTTGCCAGGTTAGGCGAAGGAAAGGCTAAGGTTGCTTTGCTCGCCAACGGGATGGATTGGCGGTCACTCAATTTGGAGGCAGCTATTTTTGTGGATCGGCCTCGTTACGCATTGGCGGGGTTGACGTTAAAATTAGATAATAATTGGAGGCAGGGTAAAGCTTTTATTCACCCTAGTGCAGTCATTGATCCAACCTCAAAGATAGCTTCTGGTGCACGTATAGGTGCATTTTCATATATTGGCGCTGGAGTGGTTATAGGTAAAAATGCCTGGTTGGGTACCCATGTTACCCTAGGAAATGGCAGTTTTGTTGGTGATGACTCTACATTATTGGATGGTGTCAAACTTGGTAGAAATGTCATTATTGGTCAACGTTTTGTTGCACAGCCGGGTGTGGTGATAGGAGCAGATGGCTTTTCTTATGTTTCCAAAGAGGTGGCTGCTTTAGAGAATGTGCGTGGGACACTAGGTGATCGTGGAGATGCATTGCCTCAACCTTACCACAGAATTCATTCATTGGGTGCTGTACAGATTGGTGATGATGTTGAACTTGGTGCTAACTCTTGCGTAGATCGAGGTACTATTCGGGATACAATAATTGGTAGTGGCTGCAAGGTCGATAACCTTGCTCAAATTGGTCACAATGTAAGAATTGGTAATAATTGTTTGATTTGCGCTCAGGTTGGGATTGCTGGGTCTTCCACTCTTGGCGACAATGTCGTTTTAGGGGGGCAAACAGGTGTAAGTGATAATTTATTTGTTGGAAGCAATGTGATCACAGGTGGTGCAACAAAAGTATTGGCCAATGTACCCGCGGGTCGGGTGATGCTGGGTTACCCTGCAATGAAAATGCAAACTCAATTAGATATTTACAAGAACCTCAGACGCTTGCCAGCGTTAGTTAAAGAGTTTGCGAGACTTAAATCTGAGAACCAAAAAAAAGATTAAAGAACGAGTGTAAAAATTGAGAAAGGCCCTTTTATGACGGTGCATGATAAAGTTATTAAGATAATAGCTGAACAAGGGTTACTTGATGTTGGTGACGTCAGCCAAACAGCCACGTTGCAAGATCTTGGTATTGATAGTTTAGCGGTGGTTGAAAGTATTTTCGCCATAGAAGAAGAGTTTAATATTAACGTTCCATTTAATGCTAATCTTCCAGAAAACAGTGATTTTGATATCTCTTCTGTATCTTCAATAGTGAAATCTGTTGAAAACTTGGTTGCAGAACAGTCTTAAGTCATGAACCGTGTCGTAATTACTGGATCGGGGACTGTTAACGCCCTAGGCACTGACGTGAGTGAAACATTGCTTTCTATGCAAGAAGGCAAGTGCGGAATTGGGCCTCTAAAATTTCGTGATGTAGATAGGTTGTCTATAAAAATTGGTGCTCAGATAAAAGGCTATACTGAGACGGACTACTTCAACCGCCAGGAGCTAGTTCTTTATGATCGTGTCACTCAATTTGCAATTCTTGCAGCTCGTCAGGCGGTTAATGAGTCTGGGTTAATATTTGGTGGAGAGCTGTCAGAAAATTCAGGTGTATTGTTGGGAACAGCTGCGGGAGGGATGAATACATGGGAAGATAACTATCGCGCGGTATTTGAAAGTGGAAAAAACCGTGTTCATCCATTTGTTGTTCCAAAATTAATGAATAATGCTGCTACTTCTCATGTTTCGATGGAATTTAACCTAAAAGGGCCATCTTTTACTGTGTCAACTGCTTGTGCCAGTTCTAATCATGCAATTGGTTTGGCTTTTCAAATGGTACGGAGTGGGATGGTTGATGTAATGATTGCTGGTGGTTCTGAGGCGATGCTGACCTTTGGTGGCGTGAAAGCTTGGGAAGGTTTAAGGGTAATGTCGAAAGATGCATGTAGGCCATTTTCTGATAACAGATCTGGTATGGTTCAAGGTGAGGGGGCTGGTATTTTTATTCTTGAGAAATATGAAAATGCTATTTCTCGTGGCGCAAATGTTCTTGCTGAGATAGTGGGGTTCGCTATGAATTCGGATGCATCGGACATCGTAGTTCCATCCCAACATGGAGCTTCAACTGCCATGATACGGGCATTAAAGGATGCGCGGATGGATATCAACGACGTTGGTTACATTAATGCCCACGGTACAGGAACCCGAGCCAACGATACCACTGAATGCGCTGCTATCACAAAAGTTTTTGGAGCGCATGTTAAAAAATTAATGGTGTCATCTACCAAGTCGATGCATGGCCATTTAATTGGAGGCACTGGAGCTGTCGAGTTACTGGCATGTATAATGGCGATACGTGACGGAATTATTGCCCCAACAATTGGTTATGAGCAGAAAGACACCTCTTGTGATATCGATGTTGTTCCAAATATTGCTAGAAACGCTAAGGTTAAGGGGGTCGTTTCGAATGCTTTTGCATTTGGTGGTATGAATGCGGTTCTGGTCATGCGACCCGTCTGAAGCTGGTTTACTTGGAGATTAGTGCATCATATCCAGCAGTAAATCCGCTTAATGATAGCGTTAGGTTTTGGGGGCTATTTGGAGCATTAGCTGGAACTATTGTTATAACAGCATTTTTTTTATCTTTATAATTTTCAAGATCAGTTTGTGTTAAACCAATGCGAGCTACGCAGCCTATTTTTAGGCAAAAAACGAAGGGATAACTTTGAGATATTCCGTCATCTATTGTAACAACTAGTTGGGAAGTAAGCAGTGTTTCTAATGGTGTCATAATGTTAGCGCCAGCAACAACATTGGAATTGGGTTTAAAATCAAGCATTGTAAACTCAACTACTGGTGAGCCGCTGTTGTCACGTAATAGCTGAAATAGTTCACACGGATCTTTTTTGGAATTAGTGCGTATACACCGAATAATCCAATCACCATATTCTGCCTTTTTATAGGTCTCACCCAGTTCTAATTGATTTTTGATGCCGTCATCAGATTGAGCTAGGACAAAAGTACTAAATGCGGTTATGAATAATAAAATTAAAGTCAGTAAAATATTTAATTTCACATTTCTGCCCTTTTCATATTTATAATTCTCTCCTCAAAGTATGATCTCATTTCATACTTTTTTAACAAATTCAGACACTTAGAGACGAGAAATTTTTAAACGTGTAATCCTATTTTCTTTTTTGGCCACAACTTCAAATCTAAAGCCGTAGAACACAAAAACTTGTCCCTCAGACGGGATCATTTGCGCCTCATGTATCACCAATCCCGCCAGTGTATTGGCTTCTTCATTGGGAAGGTTCCATTCTTGAGCTCTATTTAAATCACGAATTGTGACGCCACCATCTACAGTTATATGGCCGTCATGAGCCGCCGTTAAGGCTGTGTCTTCATTGTCAAATTCATCGGTAATTTCTCCAACAATTTCTTCTAAAATATCCTCTAGAGTAATGAGACCTTGAAGGGCGCCGTATTCATCAACTACTAATGCAAAGTGGGTATGACGTTTTAAAAATTGGCGCATTTGGTCATCAAGTGGAGTGGTTTCTGGTACAAAATATGGCTCCATTGCAACATCTAAAACCTTAAAATGTGATAATGTTTTAGTTTGCTTTTCGGCACTTCGAGTGAGCTTCATTGTGGCACGCGCTAAATCTTTAGCGTGAATTACTCCAACGATATTTTCTGGATTTTCGCTATACAAAGGCAGGCGTGTATGAGAACTCGCCAAACATTTTGTAAGTATTTCGTCTGCGGTTAGGGAAACATCAATCATCTCTATTTCTGAACGATGTAGCATAATCTCTTCAACAGTGCGGTCTGCCAGATCAAGCGCCCCCAAAATTCTGTCACGATCTTCCTTCTCTACAATTCCTTCTTTATGGCCCAAAGTTAATGCACCGGCTATTTCATCTTTTACTGCAAGCACATTGGTGTCCGGATCAGTAACAATTCCGAACAGCCAAAGAACCCCACGCACAAGAAGCCTTACAAAACTGACTATTGGAGCAAATAAAAATACAATTATTGATATTACCCGAGAGGCTTTTATGGCAGCGCTTTCTGGATTGGTGATTGCATAAGTTTTTGGGAGTACCTCCGCGAAAACTAATATAAGAAAAGTCATTACTAATGTTGCTAGAACAACACCATTTTCCCCAATCATTTTAGTAAATAGGGCTGTAATAAGCGATGTTGCTAAAATATTTACAAAGTTATTACCTAATAAAACAGACCCTATTAAGCGTTCGGGGTCATCGGTAACTTTTAATGCTCTAGCTGCACCAGCAGAACCTTTATCAGCTTTTGCTTGGAGTTTGCTGCGTGAGGCAGCCGTTAGAGCTGTTTCTGATCCAGAGAAGAACCCTGACAGTATCAAAAGAATGAATATACTGATGACAGTGATCCAAAAACCTAGTCCAAATCCAAAATATTCCATTACTCACTTGTCTCTCTTTGTTGGGCTAATGGATGGCGCGTCAATACCAATTCTTTTAAACGTTCATCCAGGATATGGGTATAAATTTCTGTTGTGGCAATATCTTTATGTCCTAGCAGTGTCTGAATAGACCTTAAATCGGCGCCACCTATCAACAAATGTGTGGCAAACGCATGGCGTAAAGTATGTGGAGTTACCTTGCCCACGGAAATATCAACAGATTTAGCTAAATTTTTAATTTGTTGAAAAAACCACACGCGGGTAAGATGACCCTTTATTCCGCGCGATGGAAAAAGAAACAAAGAACCCTTATTGGCCTGATCTTTATCCCTCCACGATAGCCACTCAGTTATTGCTGCTTGGGAATCGTTTGAAATCGGAATCATCCGTTCTTTGCCGCCTTTGCCACGGACCAGTATCATTTTTGGTTGTCCACGTACTGAGGCTACAGGTAAACTTACCAATTCAGTCACGCGCATACCTGTTGCATAAAGCAACTCCATAAGGCATGTTAAACGCTTTTTTTGAGACTTGCCCTTAGGCATTGTACGGGCCGCTGTTAGTAGTCGGTTAACTTCATCTAAACTCAAAGTTTTTGGTAGGCTTTTAGGCTTACTAGGTCCGCGCAGTTCGACAGAAGGATTGTCTTTTCGCAAACCCTCTTCAAATGCAAATCTATACATTTGTTTTATTGAGGATAATCTTCGTGCCTTGGTTGACTTTGCTAGTCCTTGGACATCGCAATAAATTAGGTATGCTTCGACGAGTTGACGATCAGCTGTTTTAAAACTTGAGCCCTGGTTATTGGCAAATTTTAAAAAATCTTTTAAATCTCTACCGTAGGCTTCCTGAGTATTCTCTGTGGTCCCCAACTCTGCTGCAGAAGCCTCCAAGAAATTTGAAATCCAATTAACTGTCATTAAGATTTCCAATAATCATGAATTCCATGGCTAGTTGTTGGGCAAGCGGGGTGAGACCCATTTCGCGATATAAAAGAATTGCTTTTGAAAGAGCGAGCCTGTCTCCATTTAATGCTTTTGAAATAAAGCGCATTGCTTTTAAAATATTAATTGCCCTGAATTCCTTGGATACGAAAATTTCTTTGTCGAACATGCTCATAACTTCTTTAAAAACCTTTGGGGAAAGTAGTTGGTGTTTATTTTGAAGCCTTTTCATTGTCATCTTAAAAGGAAATGCATTTTGTCGTGACAATACCTGCATTTGGAACAGCAAGTCATTATCGATATTTGTTGTGCTAAATTCAAGTAACCGGTCTGACCATGCCCGTGAGAGAGTGGCTATTAATTTCTTATCCTTTTGAGTCTCCCAAAAGTAGTTCAACTCATTACTTGGATCTATAATTGGATCACTTAAAACGCGATTCAGTGCTTGAACCGCTAGCACACGATCCCAATCACCACCTAATGTGGCAACCTGTCCACTGTTATATGTCTGTAGGAGAATATCTGCGGGTAGGCTGCCGGTAATACTCAGCCGTTCGGTGGCTTGAATTTTTTCTAACCAAGTTGAAGATTTTTTTAGGCCAAGAGTTGCAAAACTTATTGGTAGATTTTTTGTTGGAACTGTTTGGCCGATATTGTTCCATAAATGAAAGTCTAACGGTGTCATCGTTGGGAGATTAACTTCTGGTAATGTAAAAGTCTTTTTATTTTCTTTGTTTAAACTAGCGGCAAGCAATGTAGACGTTATGGGCCCAAATTCGCCTAGAGCCTTCAAGGCGGAAAAATTTATCCTCGCTATTGTCCGTGAGCCCGAATGTAACTGGCAATACACTCGTAATGCTTCGTTGTTTGATAAATGCCTAGCGCCGTTAAGCCTCACACACATCTCTTCCACGTTGTTTGTGAGCAACGCCGTTTTTGCAAATAACTCAAAGGACTGAATGTTTTCAATTTGGGCCTGCTTAATAAGACTGTAAGCTGCTTGTACTGCACCGCGATCAACCAGTGTTTCAACACGGACTAATAGAACATTGGTGTCGCCAGCAGTCGTTGCTAATAAAGCCCTGATTAGTAAGTCGTCAGCTGATGGAAGGTTTGAACGAGGCTGGTTCATCAATAATTGGTGCAAAGTGTCGCTATCTATTTCGGTCCAAAAGTTTTCAGGAATACCTGATATTTCCTGTGGAATTAGCCCGTATTTTTCATCCTTGTTTGTTTTTAAATTGCTAATAATAATTTTAGCTGGAATTTTTTCAGGATTATTCTCCGGCGCAGTTACTTTTTTCTCTGCTATTGGTGCTAAACTTGGTTGTGAAAGCCATTCAATTGCCGAAATAGGCGTATTATTTTGAGCCTGAACTGGGCTTGCGCCGACTAGCGCAATTAGGAGACACGCTCTGATCATTCTAATTGATATTCAATTTAAAAGGTATTTCAACTAAAGTTTGGTCAATAGTCAAATCAAATCCAATTATAGGCCCGAGATAACCTAAAGCGATAAAAACGATTCCAACAATTATTATTACGTAAAAAAATAACTTTAAAAACATCATCATATTATAAGGAATTCCCTGGATTATTATTTGTATCTGGTATTTTTTTAATAATCGCGCCATTGAAGGCTCAAAGCAAGTTAATCTGAAAGATGGAATAATACAAATGTTGCTCTTTAAAACTGTGGTTCTGATAGGGATGATGGGATCAGGAAAAACATCAGTTGGAAAAATTTTATCTACAGCATTGGATGTTCCACTCGCCGATACAGATGCTGAAATTTCTAAGGATGCTAATAGTACTATTTCTGAAATTTTTGACCGTGATGGCGAGGTGAAGTTTCGCCAAGCTGAGACGAGGATAATAAGGCGCCTTTTACAGGGCCCCCCCTGCGTAGTATCTACTGGGGGAGGAGCTTTCTTAAACGAACAAAATCGCAAAATAATTGCAAAGTTTGGGGTCTCTGTTCTTTTAAAAGTAGATAGGGAATTATTGTGGGAACGTGTGCGCAGAAAAAATACCCGTCCTTTACTTAAAACAACTTCTCCACGTGAGACATTATTTAAAATTTTAGATAGCCGACAGGATATATACAATTTATCTGATCTAACGGTACAGTCGGACAAGGAAAGTACGATAGCAGAAACAGCAAACGCAGTCATTGACTTACTAGTTAAGAGACCGGATGTGTTGAACCCTATGGGAGATTAACATTGAATATATCCATAAAAGTTCCGCTTGATGAAAGAGCCTATTATATTGAAATTGGTCATGATTTGTTGGCCAATGCTGCTGATTATATATTTCCTTTATTAGATCGTCAGAAAGTTTTCATTGTAGCGGACAGTCATGTAGCAGCACTACATTCAAAAACGTTAACCAGTTCTTTAGATGCTGTGGGAATCTTGCATTCCACTCTTACATTACCATCGGGAGAGGCCACTAAAAGCTGGGCTTATCTTCAGAAAACAGTTGATTTTTTATTAACAGAAAAAGTTGAGAGGGCAGATATTATTATAGCTCTTGGTGGCGGTGTGATTGGTGATTTAGTAGGCTTTGCTGCAGCAATTTTACGTCGGGGGGTTCGTTTCGTTCAAATTCCAACTAGTCTGTTGGCGCAAGTCGACAGCTCCGTTGGGGGTAAAACAGGCATTAACACAGACGAAGGCAAAAACCTTATTGGCGCCTTTCATCAACCCAGTTTGGTCATTACAGATGTAGGAGTGTTAAATACCTTACAACACCGAGATTTTATGTCGGGTTATGGTGAGGTGGTTAAATATGGCTTATTAGGCAACGAAGTTTTTTTTACCTGGCTTGAAAAAAATGGATCTGCAATATTGAAGGGTGATACAGCGGCTCGGCTTGAGGCTATTCGTATGTCTTGCCAAATCAAAGTTGATATCGTTGTTAAGGATGAAACTGAGCAGGGTGATCGTGCTTTATTAAACTTGGGACACACTTTTGGTCACGCATTAGAGGCTGCCACAGGGTATTCAAGCCAGTTGCTGCACGGTGAGGGAGTGGCTATCGGATGCGTGTTAGCTTTTGAATTATCTTCTCGACTTGGTTTTTGTTCCCAAGAGGTTCCTTCAAGAGTACGGTCACATTTTCGTAAAATGGGTATGAAAACAGCTATTGCTGATATTGATGGTAGTCCTCCGGTAGTGGAAGAACTTCTATCAATAATGGCTCAGGATAAAAAAGTTGTTGATGGAAAGTTAAACCTAATTTTGGTTAAAGATATAGGTAAATCATTCATAGCGTCAGACATTAGTAAGGATGCAATTTTGTCAGTTCTAAAAGATTCTGTGAAAATGTAGTCAACTAGACATTCATTAATTGCAAAGGCTCATTCTAAAAAGGAATTTCATCATCCAGATCGGAAGATGGGCTGGATGCGCTGCTACTTGATACCTGTTGGTCCCCTGCGGCCTGATCTCTCATATAACCACCATCCTGGCCACCATTTTGATCTGCCATGAAGCTGCTTCCCTGCCCACCGTCACCTCGTGCATCAAGCATTGTCATTGTTGAACCATATGGTCGAAGCACAACCTCAGTGGTATATCGGTCCTGGCCAGATTGATCTTGCCACTTTCGAGTTTCTAATTGGCCTTCTAAATATACTTTTGCCCCTTTTTTTAGATATTGTTCCGCAATTCTAACTAAAGGCTCGGAGGTAATAGAAACTCGGTGCCATTCAGTACGCTCCCGGCGTTCACCAGTGTTTCTGTCTTTCCAATTTTCAGAAGTTGCTACAGAAAAGTTACATACCTTGCCACCGCTAGGAAAATTACGAACTTCGGGATCCTGGCCAAGATTTCCTACAATAATTACCTTATTTACTGATCCGGCCATCGCCATCACCCCTTCGCTACCATTTAAAAAATACTTAATATTAGTTAATTAAGTGGGTCATATAACTGTTGCCATGTATTACAGTTACGAAAAATTTATTCCAGCACATTTAACAAAAATATATAGTTTTCTATTACAGTACAATTTTTATAACTGGTTCCATTTTTTCTAGAACAGCATCGGGCAGGTGACATTTCATTTGGTGGCCATCCCTCATCTGCCTTATTGGTGGAATTTTAATATCACAGAGTCCATCTGAAACTTGTGATTTCCAATTACAACGAGTTTGAAACGGACAACCTGTTGGTGGGTTCATAGCTGATGGAATATCACCTTCCAACACAATGTGTTTTTTCTGGATTGAGGTATCTGCTATCGGTACAGCGCTCAAAAGAGCTTCCGTATAGGGATGATAAGGTGGTTGGAACACTTGCTCTGTAGTCCCCATTTCCACCACATGGCCAAGATACATCACCATCACTCGGTCTGAAAGGTACCGCACAATTGAGAGGTCATGGCTTATAAATAAAAGAGTAGTTTTATGTTCGCGCTGAATTTCCATCAGAAGGTCGGTTACAGCAGCCTGCACTGATACATCTAAAGCTGATACCGGTTCGTCAGCTACAACAATTTTAGCATCCCCAGCAAAGGCTCTTGCTATCCCAACTCGCTGTTTTTGTCCGCCTGAAAGTTGACGTGGCATGCGTCCCGCAAATTCGCGTGGTAATTTAACTAAGTCGAGTAATTCTAACATCCTTTTTTGTCGGGCTGAATCTGTGTTGCCTATTTTGAAAATTTCTAGTGCCCTCACAATTTGGCTGCCAACTGTCATTGATGGGTTGAGCGTATCAAAGGGGTTCTGAAAAACCATTTGTACGTCAGACACTGTTTTTGTTTCACGGTCTTCGATTGATGTAGATGCAATATCTCTGCCTTCCAACAGTATTTTGCCGTCTGTTGCGGTTTCAAGTCCCATCAAAACTTTTGCGAAGGTCGATTTTCCGCAACCAGATTCACCCACTATTGCAAGGGTCTCAGATTCCCTGGCTTCAAACGTCAGAGTTTCGTTCGCTTTTACTACCTTTTTATTTCCTCCACCAAACAATGCATTTGCAGCAACTTCATAGTATTTTTTTAGGTTTTCTATTTTAAGAACAACTTCGCCTGGCTCAGACTTAATCTTTTTTTCTGCAAGAACAGCGTCTGCCGCCCAATCAATTTCCGCCCACTTTAAACAACGTGAGCCATGCCTGTCACCATGTGGTACTGTTTCCATTGAAATCTCTGCCTGGTCACATTGGCCAGCACTAAAATAGTCGCAGCGCGGTCCAAAATTACAACCTCTTGGCCGTTCATGCGGTAGCGGAAAATTTCCTGGAATTGCAATCAAAGGTCGAGCATTTTTATCAGCGCCTGGCAAAGGTATAGACCTGAATAAAGCCTGTGTGTAGGGATGCTGCATTTTGTCAAACACATCTTCAATTAGGCCAGTTTCTACGGCTTCTCCAGAATACATGACGCAAATTCGGTCACAGGTTTCTAAAATCAAGCCAAGGTTATGGGAGATGAAAAGCATTGAAGTTCCATACTTCTTGCCAAGGTCTTTCACCAATTCGACTACTGCTGCCTCTACTGTAACATCGAGCGCGGTAGTGGGTTCATCTAATATAAGCAGGCTAGGCTTTGACATTAAAGCCATCGCAATAACAATACGTTGTTGCTGACCGCCGGAAAGTTGGTGAGGGAAAGATTTTAATATTCTTTCGGGGTCGGGAAGTTTAACATCGGTCACGACTTCTAGTGCCCGTCCGCGTGCTTCAGCTTCTGATACTCCTTCATGTATCATTGGCACTTCCATAAGCTGGCGACCAATTTTCATGGCTGGATTGAGTGACGCCATGGGTTCCTGGTAAATCATTGCTACTTCAGAACCACGAATTTTCTGTAATTCGCTGCTACTCATATTGTTTAGATCTCTACCCTTAAACTTTATAGAGCCCCCAACAATACGACCGTTCACTCCCAAGTCTTGCATAACCCCCAATGCGACAGTCGACTTCCCACAGCCGGATTCGCCAACCAGCCCCATTGCCTCACCAGGTTGTATGCTACAGCTAAAGTCCATTACTGCTGGTATTTCCCGTAGACGCGTAAAAAAGGAAATAGAAAGTCCTTCTATCTCTAAAATTGGTCCGGCATAGTCTGTTTTAGCCATGACGTTAGTCCTTTAAGCTTTCTTCGCGCAGGCCATCAGCCAGCAGGTTTAATCCCAGTACCAAGCTCATTAAGGCTAGCGCTGGTACGAGGGCAGGGACGGGAGCTACTGAGAGTAATCGACGTCCAGCATTAATTGTAGTTCCCCAGTCAGGTGATTCAGATTCTAAACCCAAACCAAAGAAACCAAGTGTACCAAGTAGGATTGTGGTGTAGCCAATACGTAGGCAGAAATCGACAATAAGTGGGCCACGGACATTTGGTAAAATTTCCCAAAGCATTATATACCATGAGCCTTCGCCGCGGGTTTGGGCTGCGGCAACATAGTCGCGTGTTTTTATATCCAGAGTAAGGCCTCTAACAATTCGAAAGACTGTTGGTGAGTTTACGAAAACGACTGAGACAAACACCACTAATATTTCTGATGGCAATGAAATTGCATCTATAAAGGATGGTAGAATATACACCGGAGAGTCTATCTCGGAAATCATAGAAAGATAGAACCAAAACAATATTAGCGTTACACCCCCTACAATCCACCACCGGATATCTGGTCGCGTATGAAAGCGCGCGTTCAAGAGTACCCCAAAAAAGATTACGGGGAAAATAAACAGTATCATTGCCATATAGTTTGGCAGACCTGTCTTCACGATCTCCGGTGTCACAAGAAGGAAAAACAACAAAATAACTGGGAATGCCAGTATTAAATTAGCAAGAAAACTTATAACAGTATCAACGGCTGTCCTTAATAACATCCAGATAAGTAATAAAGAAAGAATTGTGAGAAGAATTGCTATGTCAATTGGAGCGATAGCAAACATTAGAACGCAGAAGACTATAACTATACCAGATGTTAAATAAAAACCCCTAGTTTTGAACTTCAGAGGAGCAGATTCGTAATATCCAGCTGGTAATCCTAGCGTGATGCCCACCATAAAAGCAAATAAGGTGGCCGCGGGTGCTATTATGATGACTATTGCTGACCCTTTTATTGCACGACTAAAAACGTCGCGCGCCAGATTGTCACCGCCTAATAAGTAATGGGCGTATTCGCCTGCCTCTGCTCCCCGGACTGGCGTGCCTGGTAGTTTGTTTTTCATTCCAGAGACTTGGCTAAGTTCATCATGAGTTACGACCAGATCGAGGCCCCCAGCTAATACAGTTATGAGAACCCAAAATATTACCAGTGCGAAGCCAGTCATTCCAATTGGGCTGTCAAAAAGCTTTCCATATAGTCCAAGTCTACGCTTAAAAATAATTGATGCAGTAAATATGGCAACCATTGATACCCAAATAGGTAGAAGCTGCCGCGATATTCCACCAATTATTCCCAATGAAGATGCCCCAAGTGTGGCACCGATAACCAAATAAAGTACCAACAAAATAATGAAGGTGTACAAGCTATAGCGGACTCCCTGATTAATGATATTAGTCATAAAATGAATTTGTATGGTGCCGTCAGGGTTAAAACCTCGGGCCCTCGGAAGAGCTATTGTTGCTATAACTTGAACAGCTATTGCAATTAAAAAAACAAAGGTTACTGAGCGAATTAATGGGTTTAGTAGCTCGCCTAAGGGGCCTGTCCACGTCAAAGGTTCCATTTCTCAGCTCCCTTAAGAAATTCTAATTCGAGGATTTAGGAATACATAACCAATGTCGGAAATTAGCTGGGTCAGTAAAACGACCACAACTGAAACAACGGATACAGCCAGTAATAAATCCATATCGTTATTACTTGCTGCCTGAACCAGTGCCCACCCAAAACCCTTATAATTAAAAAGTGTCTCAACTATAACTACTCCGGTTAAGAGCCAGGGGATTTGTAACATTATGACTGTAAACGGAGCTATTAACGCATTTCTAAGCGCGTGTCGTAGAACAATGTTTCTAAAGCTAACGCCCTTTAGTCGCGCCGTTCGAATGTATTGGCTAGTCATTACTTCCGCCATGGATGCTCTGGTCATGCGGGCAATGTAACCCATTCCGTAAAGTGCTATTGTCAGGACTGGTAAAAGAAAATTTTCAACATTGGGCGCATCTATCAGTCTAAACCAGAGTCCCTCTAGAAATTGGGGGACAAAGGAAATGTCGTATTCAGCAGGCATATCCTTTGATGCGGATGTTGCTGAACCCTTTAAAATCGTACGCTTTTCAGTCCAGCCCCAACTGTTAAGAAGTGGACTTAATCCGAATTTACTAGAGGCTAAAAGTGCTATAAATATAACGCCAGATACATATTCTGGCGTCGCAGTGGTCGTGATTGTGGCTGTCGACAGTGTTCGGTCTAATTTGGAGCCTTCTCGCATTCCGGCTAAAACACCAAGAATTAACGCACCTGGTATCATCAAAAGAAAAACCCAGAACATAAGTGCCCCAGTTCGTGTTAGGCGCTTATCTATCACGTTAGCTACAGGTTCCTTGAAAACCCAGCTCTGGCCCCAGTAACCTTGCAGCACCCCGCAATAGTTAATAGTATTATCTTTTACTGGTCCATGGGCCGAGCAACGGCTCCTAATTTTTCCATCGCGGCCTTCGATTTTATATGATGGAACTACCCCAAGCCACTCGCCGTATTTTATTGTCAAAGGACGATTGAAACCACGATCTCCAAGATAGCTTGCTACCTCGGCATCGCTCATACGAAAATTTCCCTGAGTTTTCGCAAGTTTTTCAAGATTTGGTGGAAGGTTTGTCATTATAAAAACAACAAAAGTTAGGCAAATTGCAGTCAAGAACATCAAACTAAGTCTGCGAAGGATAAACATTCCCATTATTCTTTAATCCTATTGCCACTGACTTAATATCTATAAAACATTTGGAAGCTACCAAAAGTATAGCCGCCCAACCTCAGGAGGGGGCGGCTATAATTAGTAAGTAAATTAGGCTTTTAAAGCCCACTTATAGATTTGTGGAAGATAAGCTATATGCATCTCAGTCCCAACTGTCTTGCCGTTATTGTGACGAGCAAGCTGGCGCCAGTATGGCTGTATAGTAACGCCTTCATCCACGACAAGTTTCTGGATTTTGCCCATTACAACTCGACGCTCATCAGCATCAGCCAAAGAATTGGCTTGGCCTAGTAACGCGTCAAACTCTGCATTTGACCAGCCAAACTCATTCCAAGCCTCACCTGATTTATATGCTAGACCAAGAACCTGTGTGCCCAAGGGTCTGTGATTCCAGTTTGTAGATGAAAATGGGTAGTTTACCCAGTCGTTCCAGAACGTAGATCCAGGTAGAATTGTCCGTTTTACTGGGATACCTGCATCGCGTAGCTGGGCTGCTACAGCATCAGTAGAGTTTTTACGCCAGTTATCGTCAATTGAAATGAGCTCATGCTCATAATCTGCCATGCCTGCTTCAGCCATTAAGGCCTTGGCGCCGGCTGGATCGTAAGGAACACGACCAGCGTCTGGGTTCCACTCAGGGTGTACAGCCCCTACGTGATGGTTGTGTGCTACAGCGCCCTGACCGTCGACACCAAGCTCAAGCACAACGTTGTTATCCACGGCCATTGCGATCGCCTTGCGCACTCGGACATCTTTGTACACGTCGGTATTTTGATTGGTCCGTATTACTATTGTTGAACCAGATGTAACTACAGTCTTTGTAAGACCCAAACCATCATAGATTTCAGAGTACTCTCCAACTGACTCCCAGTTCATGTCAATTTCATCGGCTTCATAAGCCGCAACCACTGCCGATGGATCAGTACCGTAATCAATATATTCGATCCGATCTAGGTATCCACCTTTACCTGCGGCATAACCCCACCATTCGTGATCGGTGTTGCGCACAAGAACTGCTTTAACGCCGACTTCCAGGCTTTCTGGCTTCATGTAGCCAGTACCAATTGGATTTGACACCATTGTCTCTGCGGTATGCGAGGCATGTGTAATAGCTGCGGGGTAGTCTGCCATGCCAACTACAACGGTGATATCTGGCGCTGGAAGGTTTAATTGGACCGTGTGACTGCCTGTGACTACAATTGCCCCACTTCGCGCTTTACCTGTGTCTGCGTCAACTAATGAGGCCATACGGCCCGCCATTGAGTTACCTTCAACCTCCTTGTCACACCACATAGTTATGTTGCGTGCGACATCGTCGGCTGTGAAGTCGTCACCATTATTCCACTTAACACCCTTTCGTACGTCTAGGGTATACTGGGTGGCGTCAGCATTTGCAGACCAGCTTGCTAAAAGCATTGGCTCCACGCTACCGTCTGAATTGTATTCGACAAGATATTCTAACCAACCTGCTGAGACTGTTGCGATCTGCGTCCAGTCATAAGTGCGAGGGTCTTTAAGTGGCCTAACTTCCATCTCCATGCGAAGAGTACCGCCCTGTGCGTGGCCACCAGCCACAGCCGGTGTGTCTAGACCCAATAAGCCATAGGCTGCGACAGCAGATACGCCTAGAGCTGTAGTCCGCGCAAGGAATTCACGGCGGTCTAGTTTTCCGGCTTTCACCTCTGAGGCATACATTTCTGCAGCTGGGTGTATAAAGTTATCGTCTTGCGTCATATCTATCTCCCTAAGATATTTATAATTTGTTATTTGGAATTGCACGTTCAGCAACACATTTATTTGCCAACAGGCTAACTCATCATTATCCTATTCAGGCCCATTCCTGCTTACAGGTCAACGAGAATCTTAACGAATATAAAAAATAAACGACTTTGACGTGTCGTAATTGGCTATTTTCACGAGTTGACAGTATTAAGAACCAGTTGCCCGGATGGCTTTTTGATATTAGAACACGTCCCGATTTATTAAAGATAAAAGAGCTGTTTGATAAACCCAATATTTGAGTTTATGAGCTTGAAAACAGGCTTAGCACTCTTTGTGTAATGACTAAATATCTTCTGCTATAATGGTGCGCCAATTCTCCATTCGTTTTCGAAACCACGTTTTTTGCCGCTTTGCGTATTGACGCGATGCTATGACGGCCAACTCTGTAGCTTTTTCTATGCTAATACGTCCTAAGTTGTATTCAATCAATTGGGTTGCTCCAATTGCTTGCGAGGATTGTAATTGTGGATCCCATGATTGAGAGTTTTCAGTAATCTCCTCTAGAACTCCGTTATCAAGCATCGCTTCAAAACGTATTTTTATGCGCTCGTTTAACCAATGAGTGCTGCTGTGCATGAGAATTGCGTCACATTTATTGATATTTAATATAGGTGGAGGGGTGTCGGCTTGCCAAGAAACTATGGATTTGCCTGTTGCCTGCAATACCTCCCAGGCTCGAGCGACCCTAACGGGATTTTGTAAATCGATCTTTGATCTAGTTGCTTCATCAAAATCTGCGACCATATCTAGCATTTTGCCGTTTTGTATTAACTCAGAGGATTTTTTTTTATATTCCTCGGGTATTTTGGGTATGTTCGCCAACCCTTCGGTTAAAGCACGAAAATATAAACCTGTCCCGCCAACAATTATTGGTCGGTGGTTTCCGTCAAGCAGAGGTGTCACTTGGCGTAACCAGTCGCCAACAGAATACGCCTCTTTGTTGTCCACATGTCCATAGAGTAGGTGGCTAACGTTTCGCTGGTCCTGTTTCGTAGGCCTCGCCGTTAAAATTTTCCAACCTTCATATACCTGCATTGCGTCTGCATTTATAATAACACCACCAAGTTTTTTTGCTATTTTTATTGCTAAAGCTGATTTACCACTGGCTGTAGCCCCTGCAATTAAAATTGGACGGGCCTCATTTAGTGATAATATAAGTTCTTCAGCCTGCATAAGTACTTTTTTCTCTCTTTTAGTTGTTTGATAGTAATCGGCTGGTTGCTCTTATCAGAGTTTTCATACATCTTAAGAAAAAAAATCAAGAGGGCTAAATGCAGAGCGATCTCATTTCTGAAAGTAAGTACAAGCGCGTTCTTTTGAAAATATCTGGTGAAGCCTTAATGGGGGACCAAGGATTTGGTCTTCATCCTCCAACCGTTGAGCGCATTGCCGCGGAGATCAAAACAGTCCACGACCTGGGCGCTGAGGTATGTCTTGTCATTGGTGGTGGGAACATTTTTCGTGGATTGCAGGGTTCGGCTCAGGGGATGGAGCGGACTACGGCAGACTACATGGGTATGTTGGCAACGGTAATGAACGCGTTAGCGATGCAAAGTTCGCTTGAAGGGCAGGGTGTTCATACGCGAGTAGTTTCAGCAATACCTATGGATCAAGTTTGTGAGCCATATATCCGCCGTCGTGCTGTGCGTCACTTAGAAAAAAAGAGGGTAGTAATTTTTGCGGCTGGAACGGGAAACCCATATTTTACAACTGATACAGCCGCGACATTACGTGCTACTGAGATGGCCTGCGAGGCAATTTTCAAGGGCACACAAGTCGATGGAATTTACAATAAAGATCCAAAACAAAATGCTGATGCAGTTCGATATGAAAATATTTCTTATGATGAAGTTTTACAGAAACGGCTAAATGTTATGGATGCATCATCTATAGCACTGGCGCGTGATAATAATCTGCCAATCATAGTCTTTTCATTGGATGAACCAGGTGGCTTTTGTGGTATATTATCAGGCAAGGGCACTTATACTAAAGTACATGGATGATGTTAAATTAGAGAGAGTTTATTATGCCGGAAGACGATTTTGATATCGATGTAGATGATTTGCAGCGCCGCATGGATGGAGCTATGGCCTCGTTAAAAACGGAATTTGCGTCTTTGCGCACAGGACGCGCAAGTGGATCCATTCTTGAACCGGTAATGGTAGATGCATACGGTCAAATGACACCCATTAATCAAGTGGGTACTGTCAATGTACCAGAGCCTAGAATGGTCACTGTTAATGTTTGGGATAAAGGATTAGTGGGAAGTGTTGAAAAGGCTATCCGCGAAAGTGGACTAGGCATCAATCCGCAAACAAACGGCACAATTATTATGTTACCTATCCCGGAATTGAATGAGGAACGTCGTCGTGAACTCAGCAAAGTTGCCGCAAACTATGCTGAAAATAGCCGTATTTCAGTGCGGAATATAAGGCGTGATGGTATGGATCAAATCAAAAAGGCCAAGAGTGTTGGTATGTCTGAAGATGATCAGAAGCTGTGGGAATCTGAAGTTCAAAACATGACAGATTCACAAATTAAAGCCGTGGATTTGGCTTTGGAAGTTAAGCAATCTGAAATCATGGAAGTATAAATTAAGATTTGGGTTTATGATGGCTGATACTGGGCAACATGTTGCGATTATAATGGACGGGAATGGACGTTGGGCTGAACAGCGTGGCCAACCCCGCTTGGTGGGTCATCATGCAGGCGCGAAGCGTATTAGAGAGATTGTTGAAGCCTGTCCGGCGGTTGGAGTTAAATATCTTACTATTTTTGCCTTTTCTACTGAGAATTGGAAGCGAACACAAAGCGAAGTAAGCGGCCTGATGCGTTTATTCAAGCGTTACATTCGTCGTGAATCGCAAAACCTTGTCGATGACGGTGTGAGGGTACGGTTTATTGGTGATCGGATAAACTTGAACGAACAACTTGTCAGAACTATGGATGAGCTTGAGTTGGTAACTGCCCATAACAAAAGAGTAAATTTGACAATAGCTCTAAATTATGGAGGCCGAGACGAAGTGACCCGTGCAGTTCAGCGTCTGGCTCGAGAGATTGAGCAGCAACGTTTGACGGCAAAAGAAGTCAGTGCCAAGGTTCTGGCTGGTTTTTTAGACACACATTTTCTGCCAGATCCAGATTTGGTTATTCGTACAAGTGGTGAGGCGCGTATATCAAATTTTTTACTATGGCAGTCCGCCTATGCGGAATACGAATTTATTGAGACCCTATGGCCTGATTTTAATTCCCAAGAATTTTCCCAATTAGTTCTAAAGTTCCGTACTCGTGAACGCCGCTATGGTGCGGTGCTATAATGAATTCTAGTAAATGGGCAGATTTACCCTTAAGAGTAATTTCGGGTGGGTTACTGCTTCTTATTCTTTTTTTGGCGATGTGGTCCGGAACTACAGGTTTACTGATACTAGCGTTCATTTGTGCAGTAATAATGCACTGGGAAATGGGGCAAATGTTTGGAGCGTCAAGCCGCAGACTATTTACGATCTGTTCAGTAGCTGCGCTAGGTTGGTTGCCAATGATAGTTCAGCCAGCAGCTTTGAATTCTGGATTTTTTTTACCGACAGTTGCTAGTTTTTTGCCAATAATAATTGGGTCTGCTTTGATCCAAAAACAACGCGCGGTTTATGTTGTTTATGGTGCTATTTTAACCATAGGAACGCTCGCATTTTGGTATATCGCTCTTAATTTTGGGGTATTTGGGGCGGCAGTGTTGGCGACATTAGTAATATTATCTGACATTGGCGGCTATGTTGCTGGGCGTCTGATTGGTGGCCGTAAGTTTTGGCCATCTATTAGTCCTAATAAAACCTGGAGTGGAGTTTTTGCTGGCTGGCTTTTGGCAACACTCTTTGGTTATATTTTAATGCTTTATGGTGGAGCGTCCTGGACGGTTCCCGTCTGTATCTCCGTTGTTATTGGATCTCAGCTTGGTGATATAGCGGAAAGCTGGGTTAAGCGCAGGGTTGATGTGAAGGATAGTTCCAATTTAATTCCTGGGCATGGTGGTGTTTTGGATAGGTTTGATGGATTTATCGGTGGAGCAACGGTACTTGGCCTTGCAGCTATTGTATTCTTAAGTTGAAAAAACGTATTTCTATATTTGGATCGACTGGGTCAATTGGACAAAATACTCTAGATTTGGTTCGGTGTGATAAGAATTTGTTTGAGGTTGTTGCGCTTACTGGTGGAAAAAATATTGAACAACTTGTCAGAGATGCGATTGAATTTTGTCCAGAAATTGTCGTTACTGCTTACCCTGAATTACTACATGAACTAAGGGCTGGATTGGAGGGTCTTAATATTCCTGCCGCGGCAGGAAATGCCGCAGTTTTGGAGGCTGCAGAGCGTCCTGCTGATTGGATCATGTCCGCAATAGTTGGGGTTGCAGGCTTGGCGCCTAGTTTGAGAGCCGTAGCACAGGGTACGGTTTTGGCCCTCGCAAATAAGGAGTCTTTAGTCACGGCTGGTCCTCTTTTGTTGAAGATGGCTGCTGAAAGTAAGGCGAAGGTAGTTCCAGTAGACAGTGAACATTCGGCCATCTTTCAGGCACTTTTGGGCGAGGATATTAGTACGGTTGAACGGATTATTATTACGGCTAGTGGTGGTGCATTTCGCGATTTAACAAAAAGTGAACTGGAGTTTGTTACACCCGCGCAAGCTCAAACCCATCCAAATTGGAGTATGGGGCAGAGGATAACAATTGATAGTGCATCCATGTTTAATAAAGCTATGGAGTTGATTGAAACAAAAGAGTTCTTTGGATTACCTGAGGGTAAGATTGAGGCTATAATTCACCCAGAAAGTTTGATGCACGCAATTGTTGGTTTTAATGATGGCGGAATGATGGCACACCTTGGGCCACCGGATATGCGTCACTCTATTGGGTTTGCATTAAATTATCCAAAAAGAAAAAATATAAATGTTGCTCGATTAGATTTTAAAACAATAAAAAAATTTACTTTCTTAGAAGCTGATGAGGTCAGATACCCAGCCCTCAGATTGGCTAGGGAAGTAATGCGACGTGGGGGTCTTTGGGGCTCTGGTTTTAATGCGGCAAAGGAGGTTGCGTTGGACCGATTTTTAACTCAAGAAATTGGTTTCTTGGATATGGCGAAAGTGGTAGAGTTGACCTTAGATCAGTTAGATAAGCTAGGCATTTTAAATAACCAACCGAAACAGTTAGGCGATATCTTAAATGCTGATGATGAGGCGCGCCAAATTTCGAGAGCTATAAATGTTTGATATCTTCGCTCTGTCTACAGCATTTGGTGGTTTTGTCTGGGTGTTGTTCTTTTTTGTTCTGGCACTGTCAATCATTGTGGCCGTTCACGAGTATGGGCATTACATTGTGGGTAGATGGTGCGGAATACACGCAGAGGTATTTTCTATCGGATTTGGGACAGTATTGATATCCCGGATGGATAAGCATGGCACCAAGTGGCAATTTGCTGCGTTACCGTTCGGGGGCTACGTTCGCTTTAAGGGTGACGAAAATGCAGTTGGTCAAATAGACCCCGGTTCGACCTCTAGTAAAGACAGCAGCGAACTTCGTAGAACTATGCATGGGGCTCCTATCTGGGCCCGTGCTGCCACCGCGTTTGCTGGTCCAGCATTCAACTTTATTTTATCTATTATCGTATTTTGTTGTTTGTTTATGTGGCAGGGCCAATATTCAGAAAATTTGCTTATTGCAAAGCTTGCGCCAGTACCTGGCCAGTCTGATCTTAAGATTGGTGATGAAATTATAGCGGTCAATAAAACTGCGGTCGCGAACTTTGAATCTTTTTTTCTAGTGGGTCAAGATTTAAATTCACCTGTAATTTATACTGTGAAAAGAAATGGGAACACACTTGAGGCTCTTGGACCAGTTCCATTTCCTGCGCTTGTTGGACAAGTTTCCCCGAGATCAGCGGCTTTTGAGGCTGGGATATTAGCGGGTGATGTGATTACGCATATTTCCGGAGCCCCCATCCGAGACTTTGGTGACTTACAGCAGGCGGTAGCAGCTGCAGAAGATGATTCAATGAGTTTTACCGTATGGCGGCAAGGGGTAGAGTTTGATGTTACTCTAAAATCGAAAGCAGTGGCCGTTCCAGGACCTGATGGAAGTTTTACGAATCGACGGTTGGTGGGAATTAGTAGTGCGATGTTTTTTGAACCGGGAACCTTGCCGCTTCCCTTTATCACAGCATTGAAAGCTGCTACTGCTCGGACATGGTTTATAATTAAAATATCTCTATCTGGTTTGTCAGAGATGGTACTTGGAAAAATTAGTGCATGTAATTTGTCTGGGCCGGTGGCGATAGCTGAAACTGCTGGGCAAGTTGCAACTCAGGGAACCATTCCATTTCTGGCCCTTATAGCGGGTCTTTCCACAGCCGTTGGCCTAATGAATTTATTTCCTATTCCGGTTCTAGATGGTGGTCACCTGATAATGTGTGCCTACGAATTTGTTACAGGCAGAAAACCGAGAGAGCGCACTTTGCAGTTAATAATGTCAGCAGGGCTTTTTTTCATATTGTCTTTGACTGTTTTCACGGTAGTTATGAATATGCTCTGCCCTTAAAAACCTACCTTCATTAAACGCACAGAATTTTGGACAAGGGTTTTTGACATGCATGCTACTAAAAGGTAAAGTAAAACTAGAAATATATGCTAAGGTTAGGGGCCATTATAATGAAAATGTTCGGAGGTGGGGTCCATCAATTTTTTATTTTTATATGTAGCCTAATAACGATATCTTTTATTGTTTTTTTTGTTTCCAGCATGGCACAGGCAAAAGATTATAAAATTACCAAAGTAAAGATAGAAGGTAATTTGCGTATTGAGACAGCAACTATTGAGGCTCTTTTAGATTTAAGTGGTGATGTTAATTGGAGTACTGCTAGATTAAATGATTCAATACAGGACGTCAGAAATTCTGGACTTTTTGAGCAAGTCTCTGCTGATGTAACTGATGGCGCTTTACTGATAACCGTTGTTGAAAACCCGACAGTGAACTCAGTGGTGTTTGAAGGAAATACGACGGCGGGCGATGATTTATTGCGGCCTTTAGTAAAGACGATGCCGCGTCGTGTTTACTCAAAAAGTCAAGTGAGCGAGGACTCTAATGCTATTGCGACTGCATACGCTAACCAAGGTCGAATCTCGGCAAGTGTTGAGCCCAGGCTTATAAGGCGCGCTGACAATCGAGTTGATGTTGTATTTGAAATTATTGAAGGTGGTGTGGTTGAGATTGAAAGGATTTCATTTATTGGAAACCGTGCTTTCTCCGATAGTCGCTTGCGACGGGTAATCGGTACAAAACAGGCGGGCCTTCTACGTATGTTTGTCCGGAGGGATACTTTTATCGAAGACCGCGTTGAATTTGATAAACAACTTCTAAAAGAGTTTTACTTGGACCGTGGATATTTGGATTTCGAAATTCTCTCTGTCAACTCAGAGCTTTCAAAAACACGTGGGTCATTTTTCGTCACGTTTAAGATTCAGGAGGGTCAGCAGTTTAAGTTTGGCCAGATAGGCACAACCACAACTCTTTCAAATGTGGACATAAAAAGTTTTGAGCCTGCTATCAAGATTGAAGAAGGAAAAATATACTCGGCTAAATTAGTTGAAAATACAGTTACGCGTATGGAGCGACGCGCTTTAGATTTGGGGCTTAATTTTGTTCAGATAACACCCCGATTAAATCGTAATGAGAAAGAGTTATCGCTCGATGTTAACTTGGAGATTTCGCAAGGAACCAAGGTATTTGTTGAACGAATAAGTATCAGGGGAAACACAACTACACTAGACAAAGTTATACGTCGGCAGTTTGACATAGTTGAGGGTGATCCCTTTAATCCTCGTCGAATTAGACGCGTCGCCGACCGTATCCGAAGTTTGAATCTTTTTGGCTCAGTTAATGTTACAACTAGAAAAGGATCAGAACAGAACAAAATAATAATTGATGTTGTGGTAACTGAAAAACCAACTGGCAGTTTAAGTTTTGGGGCCAATTATAATTCGGCTGACGGTGTAGGGCTTATTGGAAACTTTAAGGAAGCTAACTTTTTGGGTCGCGGTCAAGCTGTTGGATTGAGCCTAAGCACGACCTCAGGGACTAATAATTTAGGGCTTTCTTTCACTGAACCATCTCTACTGAGCCGTGATCTCAGCCTAAATGTAGGCTCTGAATATCGAACAACTATTAGTAATAATGCTCTCTATGATACCGACGAGTTCAATTTGTCGTCAACATTGACTTTTCCAATAAGTGAGAATGGGAGATTAGGTGCTAAATTTTTTAATGAATCTCAGTTAATAAAAAATGTAACTACTGTATCATCAATAATTCAAAACGATGCTACCCGCCCACGTCGTACAAATTATGGCTTGGGCTACGTTTATTCAATAGACAATCGGCGGACAGGATTAAATCCCAAAGCGGGGACTTTCTTGAATTTCTCTCAAGACTTGGCATTAGCAGGTGATGATAACTTTGTGCGCTCAAATTTAAGAATGGGTGCGGAAACTTATGTTCGTAACGATGATGTTCGATTGACGGCAGTTTTGGAGTCGGGAGCTTTAGCTTTTGAAGCAAATAAGGCAAGTAGAATAACTGACAGGTTTTTCATGTCTGCTCGGACTTTTCGTGGATTTGCTCCAGGTGGACTTGGGCCACGTCAAAAAGGAATAAGCGGCTCGTCTATTCCGTACAATGATGCTTTGGGTGGTGATTATTATGCTGTTGCGCGTTTTGAAACGCAATTTCCCATTGGGTTACCGGAAGAGTACGGCATTGATTTTGGTGCGTTTTTTGATGTTGGGTCTGTTTGGGGGTTGGACTCGTCACTGCAGAGCGCGTCGGGAGTGCTTTATGAAAATTTCAAAACGCGCGCAGTTTTGGGTGTGACGATGTTTTGGTCTACGGCGATAGGCCCTCTCAGATTCAACTGGACCGATGCAGTTAGCAAAGAACAGTTTGATGTAGAACAGACTTTTGATTTAACAGTATCGACATCTTTTTGATGATTTTCTTAAATTTTACATTTAAAATATATTACATAATTCTTTCTTTAGCATTTGTGCTATCAACAAATATGGCTCTGGCAGGGTCAAATGGTATTTTAGTTGTTGATTTAGATAGAGCGTATCAATCATCAAAATTTGGTAAGTCAATTCGAAAAAACTTTGGACTTGAAAACCAATCTTTTAACGAAGAAAACGATGCTATTTTAGAGTCCCTGAAACAAGAAGAGATAAAACTTACTGAGGAAAGACAGAGCCTTTCACCCGAAGAATTTTCCAAGGCAGCAGAGGCTTTTGATAAGAAGGCCGTTGCAATCCGCGCTGTAAGATTAGAGAAAATAAGACTTGTTGATAAAAAGTTTCAAGAATTAAAGCCCTTATTTTATAATCAAATAAGACCAATTATCGAAAAAATAATGCGTGAATATGATGCATCTATCATTTTAGAAAAAAACACAGTTATTTGGAGTTTGGCGTCGATTGATATAACAAGTCTAATCGTAGAGCGAGTAGACCAGGCTTTTATGAATGCCAATGGCAGTCAAGCATCTGAACTTGAAAATTAAAACATGTTTGAGTTGCTATTTTGGAAATACAGAACGGAACTAACATGACCATACTTGCAACTGCAGATATTCAATCGATCCAAAGCCTTCTACCTCATCGTTACCCATTTTTGTTAGTTGACCGCGTGGAGGATATTGACGGTGTAAAAACGGCCCGTGGCATTAAAAATGTGACTATGAACGAACCACACTTTCAAGGTCACTTTCCTGGAACTCCAATTATGCCTGGTGTAACTATTATTGAAGCATTAGCACAAACTGCCGCTGTCATGGTTGGCACGACGCATAAATTACATAATAAAAATATGCTAATTTATTTTATGTCGATTGATAAATGTAAGTTTCGCAGAAAGGTGGTTCCTGGTGATGTGTTGAATCTCCATGTTGAGACCTTGCGTGAGGGCTCAAAAATTTGGAAGTTTAAGGGCATTGCAGATGTAAATGGTCAGATGGCGGCAGAAGCTGAATTTACAGCTATGATGGACTTATCGGAGCAAAGCATATGACGATCCATAAAACGGCAGATGTTCATCCCTCTTCTGTGATTGAAGAAGGGGCTGAGGTCTCAGCCGGTTGTAAGGTTGGTCCATTCTGCTGGATTGGTTCACAGGTTAAATTGGCTGAAAATGTTTCCTGCATGTCTCATGTGGTTATTAAGGGTCACACTACAATAGGTTGCAATACATCGATATATTCATTTGCTGTAATTGGCGAAATTCCCCAAGATCTGAAGTTTAAAGGCGAAATTACGGCGCTCATTATTGGAGAACGTAATCGAATACGTGAGCATGTTACAATAAATACAGGTACTCATGCAGGTGGTGGAGTAACAAAAATTGGGAATGATTGTTTAATGATGGCGGGATGCCACATTGCACATGACGCACAGGTTTCTGATCGAGTTATTATTGTAAACTCTGCCGCTATTGCTGGCCATGTGATAATTGAAGAAGATGTAATAGTGGGTGGTTTGTGTGGCATTCATCAATTTGTGCGTTTGGGTAAGGGCGCTATAATTGGAGCGTTGTCGATGGTTACACATGACGTAATTCCATATGGATTAGTTCAGGGATCTCGTGGTCAACTCGATGGACTTAATCTTGTTGGGCTCAAGAGGGCTGGGGTAGCCCGCAATGACATTACTGCCTTGCGGGCTGCTTTTCAAATGTTGGCCCAAGGTGACGGTGCGTTTCAAGATAGGGCCAAACGGTTGAGTGAGGAGACAAATAATGTATATGTTCAGGATATTGTTGATTTTGTAATGGGCGATAGTGATCGGTCATTCCTGACGCCAGGTTAATAAAATGCTGGCTCTTATTTCTGGGCAGGGTGCGTTACCAGCTTTAATTGTGGCTGCCTTAAGAGAGCGACCGCTGATAGCATCGCTTGAACAATTTATACCAGATGAGTTGGTTTCAGATTTAATTTTTCGTCTTGAGACCTTAGGAACGTTCCTTGACCGGCTTAAGGAATTAGGAATAACTGAAGTTTGTTTTGCTGGTGCTATTCAAAGACCTAAAATTGATCATAATTTAATAGATGACCGAACTAAGAAGATTTTAAAGCGCTTGATAGAGGCAATTGATATGGGTGACGATCAGGCCTTAGGTGCTGTGATTCAGATCTTTGAAGCCTCGGGATTCGGTGTGGTTGGGCTAGATAAGATAATACCAAATTGGTTACCAAATTGTGGTGTGCTGACTAAAAAACGGCCCCACCCTGCAAACAAAGTGGATGCTCAACGTGCTGAGTTGGTTCTGGCTCAATTATCACCTTTGGATATTGGGCAGGGTTGTGTCGTTTCAAATAACCATGTTCTGTCCATCGAAACTTTTGGTGGCACTGACTGGATGCTGAGATCGATTAGTCTTCGGCCTCTTTTTTGGCCTAAAGGTGGCATACTGTTTAAATCGCTCAAGATTGGCCAGGACCGTCGTGTTGATATTCCTGCAATTGGAACGGATACAATTACCCAAGCAAAAGAATGTGGCCTGGATGGTATTGTAATACAATACGGTGGTGTTTTAATCTTAAACATTGAGCAAGTTATCAAAAAAGCTAACGAACTTGACCTTTTCATTTGGGTGCGGGAGGCAGACATTTGAAAGTATTTTTGGTCGTGGGTGAAGCTTCTGGTGATAGATTGGGCGCATCATTGATGCGAGGTATTAAAAAATTAAATAAAAAAGCTAAATTTAGAGGGATTGCAGGACCCGAAATGGAGCAAAATGGGATCCAAAGCCTGTTTGCAATGTCAGAATTGTCAGTGATGGGTATAACTGAAATTCTATCAAAATATTTTAAACTCAGGCGACGCCTCTTTCAAACTGTGGAGGCAGTCCTTGAGTACAAACCAGATATTTTAATTACTATTGATAGTCCTGAATTTAGTTTTCGCGTCGCAAAGAAAGTGCGTGCTATAAATTCAAGTATTCGAACAGTGCATTATGTAGCACCTACCGTTTGGGCTTGGCGACCCAAGCGAGCAAAAAAAATGGCCTATTTCATTGATCACGTGTTGGCACTATTTCCATTTGAGCCACCATATATGAAAGCAGAAGGCATGGAGTGTGATTTTGTTGGGCATCCGATTGCTTCTATGAAGCCAATAAAACTGGAAAAGATAACAAGTTTTCAGAAAAAATTTAAAATTGATCCTCTTCAGGACTCATTAGTAATTTTACCAGGTTCCAGGTTGTCTGAAGTTCAGCGGCTGTTGCCAATATTTTGTAACGTTTTGCGTGGTAGTGAATTTTCCAACTTTCAGCTAATTTTTCCTACACTCCCACATTTGAAAGATTATATTTCAAGTTATATCATTGACTTACCTAATAAATCTTATGTTATTACGGGTCAGGACTTGACTGCTGAAGAGGCAGCAGAGCAACGGTTTACCGCTTTTTCTAGCGCTAAAGTGGCTCTTGCGGCATCAGGGACAGTTTCTTTGGAGCTAGCCGCGGTGGGTACGCCCATGGTTATTGCGTACGATATGAGCCGGCTCTCTCGCTGGGTAATAAACTCCTTAATACGTGTAGACACAGTCAATCTAGTGAACCTTATTTCCAAGACGCGCGATATTCCTGAGTTGCTGGGTAAGGACTGTAGAGTTGAATTAATTAGAAACGAGCTTGAACGTTTATTAAAAAATCCCAATCTGCAAACTGCAGTATTAAAAAAGACTATGGATCTATTAGGTAGAGGTGATGAACAACTTGATGATCGGGCAGCCTTGGCAATAATGGACAAACTTTAAGAATTACTGATCCAACCACCACCTAATACTCGGCTGCTATCTTGCCCATAAAAAACACATGCTTGACCGGGTGCGATTCCTTCTTCTGCAGCAATTAATTCAACAATAGCCTCGGTGTTGGAAATTGGGCGTAGCACTGCATCGCGGGGAGGACGGGTCGACCGTACTTTAGCTCTAATCTCCCAGGTCGATTTAGTCATTAGTGGAGTATCGCCAAGCCAGTTGACCTCTTTGAGTGATACTTGTCTCGTCGCCAACAGTTCTTTTGGTCCAACAATTACAAGTTTGCGATCAACATCCAACTTAACTACGTACAGTGGTTCTTCCAGACCACCTATCCCAAGACCGCGACGTTGGCCGATGGTATAATTAATTACGCCGTTATGCATTCCCAGTATGTTATCATTTTGGTCTATAATTTTCCCTGGCTGTGCGGCGCCTGGATGCAATTTTTCTATTACAGCGGCGTAATTACCGTCTGGTACGAAACAAATATCCTGGCTGTCGGGCTTGTTTGCTACATCTAGGCCATATTTAGCGGCCAGGGCACGTGTTTCTGCCTTTGATGCTAAACTACCCAAGGGAAAACGTAGGTAGTCTAATTGTTTTGCCGTTGTGGAAAAAAGAAAATAACTCTGGTCGCGTTGATGATCAGCAGCCATGTGTAATTCGGTGCCGTTAATACCATTTTTTCGCTGAATATAGTGTCCGGTTGCCATGCAGTCGGCATCTAGATCTATCGCTGTTTCCAACAAATCTTTAAATTTGATGCGTTCATTGCAGCGAATACAAGGAATTGGTGTGGCGCCTGCCAGATAGGTTTTGGCGAAGTCATCAATTACGGATTCACGAAAGGAATTTTCATAATCCAAAACATAGTGAGGAAAATTTAATTTTTCTGCTACCCTTCGAGCGTCATGGATATCACTTCCGGCACAACATGCACCTTTTTTTGCAAGGGCTGCACCATGATCATATAATTGAAGAGTTATTCCAACTACATCGTAACCTTGCGCAGCCAACTCAGCTGCAACGACGGAGCTGTCTACCCCACCTGACATTGCAACGACAACGCGGGTGTCCTTAGGGGATTTATCAAATCCTAATGCATTAGTTGCAGTATCTTTTGCCATCGCAGTTGCTATATCGCTTCAGTTAAACCTCTTTGAATGCGTTATTAACAAATAAGGTGAGTTTAACAACTCGTTAACTTTTAAAAATGAAGTCTAAATTTATATATAAAAAATTAATAACGATTATAATCCTCACAGAGAGCTTATGTGAGCCGTATCCTATTAAGTAGCATTATTTTTATTTATTCAGGCCTGTAAAAAAAGGATACAAGGAGTATGGACTGATATCAGTCATGACCTTACTTTACCTAAAAGCATCCAGAGGCCTTAAATGCCACTCAACATATCAATAGAAAACCTTTCGGAAGATGAAGCCCGCGGCGAACTTTTTAGACTAGCTAAGGTTTTAACACAGTCAAATGTAGCTTATCACAGTGACGATAGGCCTACTATTGATGATGCCACTTACGATGCGTTAAAGCGGCGTAATCAAAAAATTGAATTGCGGTTTCCTCAATTGAAATTGCCCAAAAGCGCTACAGACCAAATTGGTGCCCAGCCTAAGGAAGGGTTTCAAAAAATTCAGCATACGATTAGGATGTTATCGCTCAGCAATGCTTTTGACAAAGAGAATGTGGATGACTTTGTTATCCGCATAAAAAAGTTTTTAAGTATTCCTGTAGCTCATCCCCTCAGTATGGTTGCTGAACCAAAAATTGATGGTTTGTCTCTAGCCGTTCGCTATGAGAAGGGAAAATTGGTGCATGCTGTGACTCGTGGGGATGGAGAAATTGGCGAAGACGTAACAGAGAATGCAAAAAGTATAGACGATATTCCAATCACTATTTGTGATGCTCCCGACCTACTAGAGGTGCGTGGTGAAGTTTACATGGGGCATTCGGAGTTTACAGCATTGAACAAGGTTCAATTAAACTCGAAACAAAAACTATTTTCAAACCCACGTAACGCTGCTGCTGGTTCACTTCGCCAACTGGATGCTCGAATTACACGAGATCGCCCATTGAAGTTTTACGCTTATGCTTGGGGTGCACTTTCATCATCACTTGGACGCACTCAAACAGAATCTGTTAATCAACTGAAAAAATTTGGATTTAGTGTAAACCCATTGTTTAGAAGATTTGAAACTACCGATGGCCTGATTGAACATTATAATTATGTTGAAAAAATTAGGCCAGATTTGGGTTATGATATTGATGGGATGGTATATAAAGTAGACGACTTGGCGCTTCAGGAGCGGCTTGGTTTCCGGTCTACGGCTCCTCGCTGGGCTATTGCTCATAAATTTCCTGCAGAGATGGCTTGGACCCAGCTGATTGATATTGACATTCAAGTCGGCCGAACTGGTGCTCTTAGTCCAGTCGCGCGGTTAAAACCTGTTACTGTGGGAGGGGTAATTGTTTCAAACGCTACCTTACATAATGAGGACTACATTAGAGGCGTTGATAGTAAAGGTCACAAAATTCGAGACGGTAAAGATATAAGAATTGGTGATTATGTCCAAGTTTATAGGGCTGGCGACGTTATTCCAAAAATTTTTGATGTTGATTTGAGTCGACGGTCTAAGGATAGCATACCATTCAATTTCGTGAAAAAGTTAATATCCGAAGGAATAGATGGTCACCGGGCAGATGGTGATGCTGTCTGGCGCTATTCTGGAAAACAGCCATCACCACATTTGGCAATCGAGGCACTAAAACATTTTGTTTCTCGACAGGCCTTTGATATTGAAGGGTTGGGAACTAAACAAATAGAGCAATTCTTTGACAGGGGGTGGATTACTACTCCTCTGGATATTTTCACCCTTAAATATAAATATGGTTCCGGTCAGGCATTGCAATTAAAAAATATCGAGGGATGGGGGACAAAGTCTGCTTCAAATCTTTTTAATAGCATCGATCAAAAACGTAAGATTTCTCTTAACAGATTCATTTTTGCATTAGGGATACGTCATGTGGGCGAGGGTAGTGCAAAGCTATTAGCAGCCCAGTTTTTGACTTGGAACAATTTCACAAGAGCGATGGTGGAAGCAGTTCCTGAAAGTGAACCTTGGGAAGCCTTACTTAACATCGACGGGATTGGAGATGTTATGGCAAAATCTGTTATAGAGCCTTTTCAAGACGTCAGCCAATTAAATGAGATCAACGCATTAGTGGAGCAACTTGTTGTGCTTCCATTTGAGCAGATTAATACAGCGAACAGTCTAGTTGCTGGCCAGACAGTTGTTTTTACAGGGACATTAGAAAAAATGACTCGGGCAGAAGCAAAGGCTCGTGCTGAGAGGTTGGGTGCAAAGGTATCTGGATCAGTCAGTCCAAAGACTAATATACTAATTGCTGGGTCTGGCGCAGGTTCAAAAATAAAAAAAGCATCTGAATTTGGTGTTAGAATAATGGATGAAGAGGATTGGATTTCTCTTATTGAAGAAACATGAGTAGCCGCCCTGAAGTTTTATTCCCACTTTTTGCCAACATTAAAACACTGCCTGGAATTGGCCCAAAAATTGCCGCTTTGTTAGGGTCTTTAAAAATTACTAGACCTCGGGATTTGGTTCTCACACTCCCCTATGACATAATTGACCGACGTGCTGTATTAACTGTTGCGGATACATCAGGATCAAAGGTTTTAAGTGTTGAAGTGCGGGTAATTCAACATTTTCCACCCAAGGTTAGAGGAAAACCCTACCGTGTACTTGTCAAAGATTCTCAGACAGAAATAAGTTTAGTCTTTTTCCATGCTCGTGGAGATTATTTAAATAAGTTATTGCCAGTTGACGAGACTAGATTGATTTCAGGAAAGGTTGAGTTTTTTGATGGCTCTGCTCAAATGGCACATCCCGATTATGTCTTACCGCTTGCCCAAAGAAGCCAGTTACCAAGCTTTGAACCAGTTTATCCACTGACAGCTGGGGTTACCAGAAAAATAATGGCGAGGGCCGTTACTGCTTCTCTTTCTAATGTTCCAGCTCTGCCTGAGTGGATAGAGCCCTCATTACTAAATAAAAAAGGCTGGCCCAGTTTTTCGGTTGCATTACTGCAATCACACAGACCTGAATCGATTTCAGACATTTCATTGCGTACACCGGTTCGTGAGCGGTTGGCGTATGATGAATTTTTAGCTCATCAGCTCACTAAAGCAATTGCACGCAAGAAAGCTCGAACAAAATCTGGACGTATATCTAAAGGGGATGGCAGGCTCCAACAGAAGGTATTGGATAGTCTCCCTTATCAGCTTACTGGCGCACAAGTTCGTTCGATAGCTGAAATCGGTAGTGACATGTCTAACCGGTACCGAATGAACCGTTTATTACAGGGTGATGTTGGCGCGGGTAAAACTGTGGTCGGATTCATGAGTTTGTTACAGGCTGTTGAATCCGGTGGGCAGGGGGTCATGATGGCTCCAACGGAGATTCTAGCTCGCCAGCACCTAGCAAGCTTGCGTCCACTTGCGAACCTTGCGGGCGTTACCATCGATATTCTGACGGGTAGAGATAAAGGCTCTGTGAGAAATCAAAAATTGATTAAACTTGTGTCGGGTGAATTAAATATATTGGTTGGGACGCATGCTGTCTTTCAAGAGGATGTAGAGTTCTGTGATTTGAGACTTTCTATCGTCGATGAACAACACAGGTTTGGTGTTAAGCAAAGGTTGGCATTGGCTGATAAAGGAACCAATGTAGATGTGCTTGTGATGACTGCCACTCCGATACCACGCTCTTTAGAACTGGCTCAATATGGTGATATGGACGTATCACTTTTGGATGAAAAACCGACGGGTAGAAAGCCAATAGTGACGGCGGTGATGCCCGTTGGGCGAATAGCAGAGGTTGTAGCTAAGTTGAAATCTCACATTGAAGACGGCAGACAAGTTTACTGGGTATGCCCGTTAGTTGAAGAAAGTGAGTTTATACAGCGTACGGCTGCTGAAGACCGTTTTAAACATTTACAGGTCGCTTTGGGGCATAAAAATGTTGGCCTAGTACACGGACAAATGGCTTCAAACGAGAAAGATGAAGCGATGGCTGCTTTTGTGTCTGGTGATACTAAGTTATTGGTAGCTACAACTGTTATTGAAGTTGGTGTGGATGTTCCAAACGCCACTATAATGGTTATTGAAGGTGCTGAAAGCTTTGGGTTATCTCAATTACATCAACTGCGTGGACGGGTTGGAAGGGGCTCAGCTGACTCAACGTGTTTGTTATTGTATGTGCCACCTCTGTCTAATACTGGTGAGCGGCGCCTTAACATTTTACGTGAGACCGAAGATGGTTTTAAAATAGCTGAAGAAGACTTGAAAATGCGCGGTGCTGGTGACGTTATTGGAACTGCCCAATCTGGTCTTCCACTATTTAGAGTAGCAGATTTGGAAAGCCAAGGTGCGTTGATGAAGTTAGCTCATCAAGATGCACGAATGCTATTACAAAAAGACCCAGAGTTAAGCAGTAAGCGAGGCCTTGCAGCAAAATACCTGTTATGGTTAATGGAAAAGGATCAATCTATTGGTTTGATTTCAGTAGGTTAACAATTTCGATAAAGATGTTCTTGTTTTGTGCTTTACATTTATTAGAAGATATGGAACAAAAGGTGAACATAATATTATCTGGAGTTGAGAAATTGGAAAATATATTTAGGACTATTCGCTTGGATTTGAATAACGCTATTTGGTGTAACGAAACAAAAGAGGTGTTAAAGGATGCCATTGGCGCCTGTGCTATTTTTGCAATGCTATATATTGGGCTCTCTATTCCAAATTTTTAATACACATTTTAAAATTTTAAAAAACTGTCAGATCTAAAATTATTTTAAATTCTGGTGGTGTTGCTAGTTGCGCAGGCCTCTGCAGTTGCTTCCAGAACTAGCATTATACTCGCATGACGATTTTTATATTCCGTAGCCGGAGTTAGAATTTCAAAATCTGTGAAAGGTGCTTTTGGAATAGGTCCGGCAGACATTAGCATTGCTTGAAGTTCGTCACGTACTGTTTCAATTTGGACAAAAGTTAAACCAATTATCTGGCGTCCAAAAATCGTTGCAGCCGCTTGTCCCAAGGCACAAGCTTTTACCTCCTGGGCAAAATCGATTACTTTTCCATCTTGAGATAAAATATCTACGGTTACCTTCGATCCACATAAGGGTGATCTGCGAGTTACGCTGGCATTTGGGCGGGGTAAGCGACCAATATGTGGCATATCAGAGGCTAGACCCAGTATCTTGGTGGAATAAAGCTGAATGAGATTTTCCTGATTTGCCATGGCCCGTTACTCCTTAGCCTTAAGAGGTAAGCGATATCGTGGTTGCTTCAATAGAAGGGTTTCGATGATTGATCCCTAAATTTTAAATATAACCAATAAAAAACATTAACATCAATGGCACAGAATGATGATATTGGTGAAGTACTTTTTCTGACTTGATTAAACAGTGGTAAATGCTCAAATTATAAGCCTTTTATAAATCTTGGTCGTTTTAGCGCTGTAATTTTTAGTTTGAAGAAAAAACTCAATTTAGCCTTTCGTTGATCTATGCTTAGATTATAGTTCTGACTGTTTGATAACCTTTGTACTCCAGAAACTTTCTGAATGTTTTTCCAACTGCCTCAACGTTATTACATTGACCTCAATTAGAAGAAATAGTTTTCACATAATTAAAGCCCGACTAGGGTTCTGACATCTGCTGGACTGCAGCCTTGTTCTCTAAATTTGGAAATACTTTTAGCGTCATCCCGCTTTGCTAACCTTTTACCGGCTGTATCTCGGATCAACTTGTGGTGGAGGTACCAAGGTGAAGTGTAGCCTAACAGTTTTTGTAGTAGGACATGAATATCAGTAGAAGACTTTAAGTCAGAACCCCTTACAACATGGCTGATGGCCTGTGCCTCATCATCTACAACCACAGCTAGGTGATAAGCAACTTCCTTGCTTTTTCTTGACAATACAACATCTCCAATACTTTCAATAAATTGCGCAGTATTTATTATGTTATTATTATCTCTAAGCCCATCCATTTTTATATTTTGGTCTTGAATGGTGCTGCAATTTATTGTGGCCCTCGCCATGTCTAATCGTAAGGCGCTATCTTGGGGCCTCTGGTTGCTGTATTTCTCTTGTCGACAGGTGCCTGGATAAATAATTCCATCGGGACCGTAGTTAGTTTGGCCTTCCCCTTGTGGCGCCATGGCTGATTCTTTAATGTCTCTGCGCGAGCAATTGCATGAATAAAGCAGTCCGTCCGCCCAGAGCTTATTAATAGCAAATTCATAAGCGGCGGCTCTCTTGGATTGACGCAACACTGGAGAACTCCAAGTCAGGCCCAACCACTCAAGGTCATCAAATATTTTATTTTCCCATTCAGACCTGGCTCGACTTTTATCAATATCTTCAATTCGGACTACAAAGTCTCCACCTCGCGCCTTAGCGAAATCATGCGCTAAAATAGCGGAATAGGCATGGCCAAGATGCAAAGGGCCTGTTGGCGATGGAGCAAACCGGGTTCGTATCACAGTCGTTTTAATATTATAACGTCTGAGCCCATGCTTTTTTGCGATAGGTGCGGACCGTTTTCACGAAATAAAAGTTTAATGCGTCCTTTTTTAATCTCTCTTTCTAAAACAATATCATAAGATCCATCTTCTATGGTCGGATCATTGTAGGATAGTCCAATAAGTCCATTTTTGCTTAATTGATCAACCAAAATGGACAGGGTCTCCGGGGGGGCGGCACCTAAAGAAACTACGCCTGCTGCAACAATTATATCATATTGTCCTGGCCTAACGTCAGTCATTTCGCCATGTTTACTTTGCCAAAGTTGATCATAAAGGCCTCGCTCTCGGGCAATAACAAGCATTTCAGGAGAGATATCCATTCCATCTATTTTTTTAAAGCCAACATCACAAAGTGCTTTACCAGAGAGTCCTGTGCCACAGCCAAAATCTAAAATTGAAGCTTTTAAAGTTGCAAATTTTATAAGCGCCTCTGCAATTCGTTTGGGACTTTCATAGCCGGCTTCTATTAGGTCGGCATCATAACTGGCTGCCCATTTAGCATAAATATCCAGCGTCTCATTTACAGAACGTGGCACCCAAAGCGGAAATTTCATATCTGGATAGCTTTCTTTATTCATGAATCAAGCCTACCGTTCTATGTCGTTCAGGCAAGTGGTTTAGTATTTTCCCAGACTGTGAAACTTGATTTAGCCCTGTCAGTATAGGCTTTATATCTTTCCATACGACGCTTTCGACCACCTTTTACCGTAGTTATAGGTGGGAAGAGCCCAAAATTTACATTCATAGGTTGAAAGGTTTTAGCGTCAGCACCGCCAGTTATATGCGTGATTAGAGCCCCAGAGGCCGTATCTGAGGAAGGCGGCTCTAAATGGCGACCTAGTATTTCAGATGCAGCCATACGGCCAGCAATCATTCCCATGGCTGCACTTTCAACATATCCCTCCACTCCTGTGATCTGACCGGCAAAACGCAAATTAGGTTTAGATTTTAACTGCATCTGAGAATTTAGAAGAGTGGGCGAGTTGATAAAAGAGTTTCGATGAATGCCTCCCAAGCGTGCAAACTCCGCCCGCTCGAGGCCGGGTATCATTCCAAGCACACGTTTTTGGGCGCCGTATTTCATCTTAGTTTGAAATCCAACTATATTATAAAGAGTTCCAAGAGCATTATCACGCCGCAGTTGTACGACTGCATAAGGTTTGATTTGCGGATCGTGTGCATTTGTTAACCCGACTGGTTTCATGGGTCCAAAACGTAGTGTCTCTCGTCCACGCTCAGCCATAACTTCAATAGGTAGACATCCGTCAAAGTAGCCAGCAGTTTCGCCTGGCTTAAATTCCGCCTGCTCCGCGCCTAGTAATGCGTCAATAAATGCCTCGTAAACATCCTTGCTCATCGGGCAATTCAAATAGGCGGTCCGTTCATCCTCACTTTCCCCTTTATCATATCGTGATTGCATCCAAGCTTGCTTCATGTCGATGCTGTCAGCATAAACTATTGGCGCAATGGCATCAAAAAACGCTAATGCGTCAACCCCTGTTTCGTTTTTTATTGCTTCTGCAAGTGAACCAGAAGTAAGTGGGCCAGTGGCTATTATCCAATTTCCATCGTCTGGAAGGCTAGTAACTTCGTTGTAATTAATTTCTATTAAATGGTGATCTTTGATCGCTCTGGTTACGCTCTTTGCGTAAGGCTCGCGATCGACTGCAAGTGCACCACCAGCGGGTATACGGTGCTTATCGGCGATAGCCATTGTGAGGCTATTAGATCTGCGCATTTCCCAGTGTAAAAGCCCGACAGCATTTTGATTGTCGTCGTCAGACCTGAAAGAGTTTGAGCAAACCATCTCACCTAAGTCACCCGTTTGATGTGCAAAGGTCTCTACTTTTGGGCGCATCTCATGGATGGTAACAGCCACACCAAGTTGAGCCGCTTGCCAAGCTGCTTCGCACCCAGCCATACCTCCGCCAATAATATTTAATCGTTCTCTCATATTATGGGATGTAGTGTCCATGTAAGGTAAAGGAAAGCTAAGGCTCCTGCGACCAATTTGGATCCCGTTTATCAATAAATGCTGCGATGCCTTCCTCAGTTTCATTATTTAGCATATTTTCTACCATTACGTCACCAGTGTAGGCATAGGCCTCGTTTACTGGTAATTGAATTTGCCGATAAAAAGCTGTTTTTCCTGTTTTGACAGCAGAACCCAGTTTGCTTGATATTACTTCAGCTAAAGATGATGCTGCCGAAGACAGGTCATCTTTAGGTACCACCTTGTTAATTAAACCAGCAACTTTGGCTTCTTGAGCAGTCATGAATTCGCCAGTTACTAACATTTCAAATGCCCTTTTTCGGTGTATGTTCCGCGAAAGAGCTACCATTGGTGTCGAACAAAAAAGACCGATGTTTACGCCATTTACACCAAACTTTGTTTCCTCTGTTGCGATTGCTAAATCACAGGTGGAGACAAGTTGGCACCCTGCTGCTGTTGCTATACCGTGCACCTGAGCAATTACTGGTTGAGGTATTTTTTGGATTGTTTGCATAAAAGTTGCGCAGCGGTCGAATAAGTTTTTAAATAGAGCCGCGCCGCCATCAGGTTGCTTTCGTGCTTCAGTCATTTGTTTAAGGTCATGGCCGGCACAAAAAGCTTTACCTGCACCAGCTAAAACGACAGCTCGAACGGATCTGTCAGAGTAAAAGCCGTCAAATGTGGTTTGGAGGGCCGCAATCATCTCATCTGATAATGCATTTAAGCGCTCGGGGGCATTGAGTGTAAGATATGCAACGGCATTTTTGTCGCGACGCTCTAGAATTGCCATTTTACCCTCCAACTTTTAGGCTCTAATTATAAACTGATTGTGGAGGTTTGGACAATGGCGCTAAAAATAGACGCTGCGGAATTAAATTACGTTTTAGCAAAAGTATTTCCTGAGGTGCTGGCTGCCACTAAACTTTTTGATTTTTTTAAAGGCCATTGAAACCTGGTAGTCCGAACAAATTTAACATATCTCGTATTTTTAATCTAATCCAAAATTTTTGGGGTATTATGATACCTTAAATTTAAGTCATTAATTTTACACATTTTTATTGAATTTTGGTGTTGACTGAAATTTTTTAGAGACTATACCGACTTCAGGCAATTTTAGTGGGTACAAAGATATGAAAACCTTTTCTGCAACACCTGCAGACATTGATAAAAAATGGATTTTGATTGACGCAGAAGGCGTTGTTCTTGGCCGTTTGGCGTCGATTATTGCAACGCGATTACGTGGCAAGCACAAAGCGTCGTTTACACCAAGCATGGACATGGGCGATAATGTAATTGTTGTTAATGCTGAAAAAGTTCAGCTAACTGGTAACAAACGCAATAAAGAAAATTACTGGCATACTGGTTATCCGGGTGGAATTAAATCACGAACAACCGGTTCAATTCTTGAAGGTAAGTATCCTGAAAGAGTATTGACTCAAGCGGTCAAGCGAATGTTGCCAGGAAACCGTCTATCGCGTCAGGTTATGACCAACTTGCGTGTTTATGCAGGAACCGAGCATCCACATGAGGCCCAAGCCCCAGTTGAATTGGATGTAAAAGTTATGAACAAGAAAAACACACGGGTATAGGCGATGTCAGAACAAATAACATCATTAGAAGATCTAGCAGCGGTAGCCGAAGGCGCCCCAGCTGTGGTCGAAATTATGGCTCCACGCGAACCTGTTCGCGATGAATTGGGCAGAACCTACGCTACCGGGAAAAGAAAAGATGCGGTTGCGCGGGTTTGGATAAAACCTGGTTCCGGAAAAGTTTCTGTAAACGGAAAAGATCAAGACGCTTATTTTGCGCGTCCAGTTTTGCGGTTGATTTTGCGGCAGCCGATGCAGATCGCTGGCGTAGAAGGCCAATTTGACGTCGTCGCCACTGTTAAAGGAGGCGGCCTTACAGGGCAGGCTGGAGCAGTCAAGCACGGTATTTCTAAAGCTTTGCAATTGTATGAGCCAAGCTTACGGAGTGCACTAAAGGCAGCTGGATTTCTAACACGTGATAGTCGTGTAGTTGAACGCAAAAAATATGGTAAGCGTAAAGCACGCCGGAGTTTCCAGTTCTCAAAGCGATAGCGCTCTATTTAAAAATATATAATTATTTCAGAGGGTTAGCGTTGCTAACCCTCTTTTTTTTATGTAAAATAATATTGACAAATACCTGACGGAGGAATGTTTGTTTGGACCTAACTATTCTCAATACAGCAAACCAACCGATCCCATCACATGCGTATGCGGCGTTCGCTGCGGTCCTAATTGGTGGCTTTCAGTTTGTAAGGCCAAAAGGGACAAGATTTCATAAATCCCTTGGGTATGTTTGGGTTAGTTTGATGTTGTGGGTATGCGTTAGTAGCTTTTGGATCCAAACCTTAAAGATCATAGGGCCTTTTAGTCCAATCCATTTTTTATCTTTATTTACCATTTGGTCTGTTTTTGAGGCGATTAAATCAGCTAGAAAGGGCAATATCATACGTCACCAAAGAATGATGAAACTAATGTACATCCTAGCATTAGTTATAACGGGACTGTTTACGCTTTCATCTGGGCGAACAATGAATGAAGTTTTTTTTAGTGGTTAAACATAACAACAGTGCCTTAAAGTAATATGAGTAAACATTTGTGACAGGTTGTTGAGGGCAGGGTACTGTTATCAACGATCAAATACTTTTAAGCGTTGACAAAACATTGACATAAAATAACGTACCACCCAACTTATTGATATTATTAAGGTAAATACAGATACCAGTTCTCCAAGCGATAGCTCTTTATTTAATAATATATAATTATTTCAGAGTGTTAGCGTTTCTAATCCTCTTTTTTTATGTAAAATAATATTGACAAATACCTGATGGAGGAATGTTTGTTTGGAGCTAACTATTCTCAATAAAGCTAACCAACCAATCCCATCACAAGTTCAATTGACGGTTGGCTGTCTTAGCTTGGATTGCCTTAACTTAACTTTCTGACACACTTCCCGTCTTTGTAGTGTTATCTTGGCATTATACTCTTTAAATATTACAATTTAGATCACGTAGTAAAACCTAGAGACCAACTTCTTTACAGTCAAAAGGTGTAGACTGATAGATCTCATTGATCCAATTTCCATATAATAAGTGGGCATGCGACCGCCAACGATTTAGCGGTTTCTGGGATGGGTCATTATTTGGATAATAATGTCCTGGGATATTTATCTCTTTAGCATTTTTGATGTCTCGATCATATTCTTGTTTTAATGTAATGCTGTCATATTCAAAGTGATTGAAAATGTAGAGTGCGCGATGTTTTGGGTCTTCGACGAGGCAGGGGCCAGTAGTTTCCGAACCCAACAAGGTCTTCATGCCTTTTGCGGCATTAATTTCCTCTTGTTTCATTTCCGTCCAGCGACTGACGGGTACAACAAAATCATCTGAGAAACCCCTGAGATAAGGTGACGCAGGGTCTAAGTTTTTGTGCCGAAAGCAGCCAAACGCTTTTTTCTCCAAAACATGCTTTTGAATTCCATAGAAATGATTGATCATCGCCATCCCCCCCCAGCATACACCAAGCGTTGAGTGGACATTGGTCTGTGTCCAATTGATTACTTCAGTCATCTCGTCCCAGTAGGTAACATCGGTAAAATTTAAATGCTCAATGGGGGCACCAGTTATAATCAGTCCATCAAATTTTTCGTCGTTTATTTCATTAAATGGACGATAAAATTCCTCCATATGCTTGGATGCAGTATTTTTGGTTTTATGTTCACTCATACGAATTAGGCTTAAATCAATTTGGAGAGGTGTGGCGCCAATCAGACGGGCAAACTGATTTTCGGTATCAATTTTCATGGGCATTAAGTTCAACAGCGCAATCCGAAGTGGACGAATATCTTGGCGAGCTGCGTTGTTTGGATCCATGACCATTACGCCTTCTGCGCTTAATACTTTGTGTGCAGGTAGATTTGATGGTATTTTAATGGGCATAATTTTTCCTAGTGACGCAAAAAGTTTTCAATCGCCAATATTTCTTTCGAGTTCATTTGCGATAAGTTCTTCAAACATGTAAGATGAAGTAACTTTCTTAAGATCCTCATTTTTAATAGCTATTCCCCAATTTGACATTTTTTCATACCTCGGCTGTCGGTGAGTCATAGCTCTGGAATAGGTCCAACGAATGAAATCGTTAGGGTCTACCCTGTCAGGGCTAAGTCCCGTCTCGATTTGATAGCCTTCCCAAGATTTTAACAAAAAGTCCGATTGGTAATACATCGGTTTTGGTGCTTTATCGAAACGTTGGATCAACTCGGCTGTATGACCGCTCGTACCCTTAATCCAAACCATTAATAGGTTTTCAGATAAAGTCTTCAATATTGGGTCATTTTCATTCCATGGGTCAACAACCTCACAAATTGATCCACTGCTATCACAGATGAAATTTTGATATCCATACAAAGTTTGTGCGCGATCAATGAAATGTGCTGTATCAATAAGGGCTGCTTGTTCTGCTTTGTAGTGTTGTGATTGTCGTATTTGATATTCCTCTAGCGGTATTCCACCTTTAGAAATATCACCTGGCTTGCCAAGATAGGTTGAAAGCGGTTCAAGATTATCAAATGTAATATTTGAGGCAATATAAATCGAGTTAGATCTCAAAAGATCAGCCAAAAAAGGTGTTTCCATCGCCACTTTTTTGCAATTGTCTACGATGTGTTCGCCCAGGTAGCGAGTGCCAATACGATAATCAATTGAATAGTGGAACCAATTGTTTTGTTCTCGTAACATTGCTGAAATATGAGTTTTTCCGAGACCGGACATTCCATATAACAATATACGTTTCGCCTTGCTTCTCTTCCAGTCTTGACTGCTTGCATAGATCATCGTGCTTGTATCCCTTGTCGTCTTTCACCCATATGTTAATGTTTATTTATGGACCAGACCTCAATCTACTTTCTATGATTTAGATTTATATAATTGGCTACTAAAATCATCAGAGCACCGGTAACCATAAAAATGTCTAAATCTTCGCCATAAAAAACCATTCCAATTATTGCTATTAGGGGAAGTCTTACAAAATCGAATGGCATTACAACACTGGCAGGCGCCAAAGTCAGCGATTTTGTGAGACAAAAATGGGCGCTAAGACCGGCAAGGCCAATCAATACCAGCCACGATAAATTGTCGGGCGAGGGAATGGTTATTTTGCCATCATACCCTGAACAAATCAGGCCAAAGATAATTTGCAAACTGGTTAGAAAAAATAAGATCTTGGTAAGAGAGTCTGTTTCAGTCAGTTTTCGTGTTATCATAGCTGATGCAGCAAAGCCGATTGCGGCAGTGGCAGCGGCGATTATTCCAATACTTAAAGAACCAATTTCAGGTCTTGCAACGACTAAAACTCCAATAAAGCCCAAAGCTGCAACACATATTTTTCTAAATGTTAATTTTTCTTTTAAAAATATTGGAGCCAAAAGCACAACCCATATTGGTGATGTAAACTCTAGTGCAAAAAGCTGTGCGAGGGGTATTAGTGGCAGTGCAAAAAACCATAGGTTCTGACCCATAAAATGAAAAATATTTCGAATGAAATGAATTGAAAAATTTTGAAAATTTATTTCATGGTGCGTATTTACGACCCTAGCAGTCGATATTACGATTAAAAATCCAATTAAAGACCGGTATAACATAATCTCAAACGTATCGAGTTGGTCTGACACGGCGCGCCCGGCAATTGCCATTGATATGAAGGAGAAGATAGCTCCTACCATCCAAGGCGCGGCTTTGCCGTATGGTGTTTTTGAATTTTTCATAATTACCACAAGCTTAGTTTTCAAAAGACGCACTCGTCGTTGATTTGGATAACATCCGTTTTGAATACCAACAGAAGAGTATCTAAGGATTTTTTCGTTATTAGGATAGTCCCAACAGATTCTGCTGTGTTTTTACTGCTAATGACAATTAAAAGTGTGTTTACATAATAACTGATGAATAGCTACTTATTGATTAAAGCTCTTTTTATATTGGGCTGTTGGGTTGGTTCGTAATATCTGCGTAGGTAAGTGTCTTAATTTGCAACCTGCAGAAAGATTATAGGTGCCAAGCCAAATTGTTTCAGCCCGTAAATAGGGGGCATTTCGAATTTTTAACTTAGGATGTAACTCGCGAGGGAACGGTAGGTCCCAATCTTCAGCTTTGAGGTCACGAAATTCAACGTTTAGGTGAATATCTGTATGGGTAAAAAGGTAACGTAATGCTTGAGAGGGAAGTGTTGACGCAAGTTTTAAATTAGGTTCCTGAAATATATCCTTGTTGCTGGTTCGAGACCGAACTTGTGCCAAAATATTGGCCATTGAGCGTGCCCTGTAGCTTATATCTGAAATTAGTTTAGCCCGAGTCCATCCAGAAATTCGAGACTCGCCATATAGTTCACTATTGGTAAGCTCATTAAGTTGACGTGCGAAGTAAGCCGCACCACGCCTTGCCAGTAAAAGTTCCTCGATTGGGGCATTGTGCGCATCGTAACGGGCACCCTTACCTTGGCGCTTCATAAAAGCAGCACGGACGTTCTGATCAGTGGCGCTTAACTCTGAAATTATTGGATCCACTGTATTTAATCTTCCACCTTACTGCGCATGAAATTTAAACGTTCCATAATTGGTGCATCCGAGAAACGGAATAAGTCGAGCTGAGTTTCAGCTTGTAAAGACCAAGAAATCCAGGATGGGACAACAAACATGTCTCCCTTTTCCAAAGTATGAGTTACACCATTCAATAACACCGCTCCAAGTCCTTCAAAAACCTGAAAAACTGTTGATCCAACATCTTGGCGTAGGTTGGTCTCAATGCCAGGGCGTAATCTGTGGAACTCACATCGTATTGTCGGCATAACATCGCCACCTGTGGTGGGGTTTATGTACCGTATTGCGGCGTGCCCTTGAGCGGTGGTGGCTGGCTGTCCTTCATCCTCTAGCAAAAATTGTTCGGTGAGCGCGCGATCAGTAATTTCCCATCGATATGCCCCAATTGGCGAAGCAGGTGTGTCTTGTAGCTGAGATAAAGGCCGTAGACCTGCGTGACCCCAAAGCCGTTCACTGCGTGAGTAATCTGGTGTAGCATAATCTGTTACCCGCTCAGAACCAAATTCGAAGAACCCAACATCCATCTGTTGTGTGAAGGGAATATCGAGCCCATCAATCCAAGCCATTGGGCTATCTGTATCATTATGATGCCCATGGAAACTCCACCCGGGTGTCAGCAATAAATCTCCACGCGACATACGAATAGGGTCACCGTTTACGACTGTCCAGACACCTTCTCCTTCCACCACAAATCGAAAGGCATTCTGTGAATGACGATGTTCTGGCGCAGTTTCACGTGGGCCCAGATATTGGATAGCTGACCAAAGTGTGGGGCTAATATAGGCATTTCCATCAAGTCCAGGGTTGGACAGCCCAATTGCACGCCTTTCTCCACCGCGTCCGACTGGAATTAATTCACCAGCCTTTTCTGCGAGTGGTAATAGCCTTGACCATTTCCATACATGTGGCACAGCCTTTGGCTTTGGATGCTCAGGCATTAGATCACCAAGTTGGGTCCACAGCGGCATCAAATGTTCGTCTGCAAATGCCCTGTAAAGCGCCCTAATTTCTGGAGTATCATCAGGTTGCATGGCGTGCTCAACTTTATCCAATTTGGTATCTGATGTCATATTATGGGCTCTCTGATAAGGTGGCTTTGATTTTATTAGGTTGCGTCTGGTCGGGGTGTTGGCGCTTCGCTGTAAAACTGAGAGGGTAATTGATCCCATTTCAGTATTCTAGAAAATTATTTAAGCCTTTTGACTTATTTTAGTTTCGATTTGACCTAATCCTTTTATGGAAACAGTGCATTTGTCACCGTCTACAAGTGGACCAACGCCAGCTGGGGTGCCTGTCATAATTAAATCACCAGGGTGTAACTCTATAGAGTGGGATAAAATCGAAATAATTTCGCTCACTGACCAAATAAGGTCAGCAATGTCAGCGTCCTGCTTTATTTTGCCATTTACAGACAGACTTATTTTGCCCTGAATCAAATGACCAGTTTTTGATATTGGATGGACTGGACCAATAATAGCTGAACGGTCAAAGGCTTTGCCTATATCCCAAGGACGTCCTTTTTCTCGTGCTTGTTGTTGCAAGTCACGTCGGGTTAAGTCGTTTCCAATGGCATAACCCCACACATGGGACAGGCTGTCAGCCTCGGTTATGTCGCATCCATGTTTTCCGATTGCTACTACCAGCTCGGCTTCATAGTGTAAATTTTTTGTTTGTGGGGGGTACGGAATTGAAACATTGTTATCAACCACAGCATCGGCTGGTTTAGTAAAAAAAAACGGTGGCTCGCGGTTTGGGTCGGCACCCATCTCTCGTGCATGCGCTGCGTAGTTGCGTCCTACACAAAAGATACGGCGAACTGGAAAGCGATCTTCGGAATCAAAAACCTCAACAGTAGCCTGCCCAGGTGGTTCAAAAACATAACCCATGAATATCCTTTCGATTGGTTTTATGCTATTCTTTGATAGATTTTGATATTTTTACAAGTGCTTGCCGATCAATTTTTCCAGTCCCAGTTTTAGGTAACTCAGCGATATATTCGATAAGGCGTGGAGACTTGTAGGGTGTAAGCATCGATTTGACGTAATTCCGGAGTGAGAGTGTTTTTTTGTCAGATGCCTCAACGTTGGGAACTAAACTAATAACAGCGCGCAGCGCCATCCGTTTGTCGTCTAATTGATGCGCAAGAACTGCGCATTCATGAACTTCTGGGTGTTCGTTGAGGCAGCGCTCAACTTCTAATGGCCAGACCCATTGGCCAGATATTTTAATAAGATCATCTGCGCGACCCTGAAAGTAGTAATATCCGTCGTGTTCTATAAAACGGTCGCCCGTGTAGACCCATTCGCCACGCATTGTATCACGCGTTTTGTCTGGTCGTCTCCAGTAGATGGGGGCAGAAGAGTCTCCGCGTACATACATTACGCCTTCTTGCCCCGAATCCACTGGAGTACCATGAGGCGTTTCAAGTTTAATCTCAAATCCGCTCACACGAGCACCAGCAGCACCGATGCGATGGTCGTTCAATTTATTGGAAAGATAGACATGTAGCATCTCGGTGGATCCCAGTCCCTCCGTTGGTCCGTGTCCGACCTTTCGTTTCCAGGCATTGTAAACCTCTTCAGAGAGAATTTCTGCTGCTGACATTGATTGGCGCAGTGAGCCGAGGTCTCTATTAAGAATGTCATCGGATCGTGATAACGCGGTAAATAGCGTTGGTAGGCCGAATAAAACTGTCGGTTTATACGTCTCAATGGCATCAAGTACATTTTTTGGGTGAGGGGGCCCTGGCATCATAAGGGCTGTAGCACCTTGCGAAATTGGAAAAATTAAAGAATTACCAAATCCGTAGGCAAAATAAGATTTAGGTACCGAATAGCAGATGTCATCTTCGGAAAGCTTTAGGACATTGTCCCCAAATGAAGCTTGGACATAAGCCATATCATGGTGCAAATGAACTATGCCCTTGGGTAGTCCGGTCGTACCCGATGAATACATCCAAAATGCCATATCGCTTGGATTTGTATCTGCGCAGTCTAGTTCTGTTTTTTGAGTTTTTAAGAACTTTCTTACGTTTAAAAAAAATCTGTGTTCAACATCAGTATTAACTAAAATAGTTTGGGGTAACTCCAGCCCTTCGCGAGTTACGTCTGAATAGACGTCTGCTAGGTTTCCTTCAACAATGGCTAATTTAGCGTCGGCGTCTTTTAGAAAATAAGCTAATACATCCGGTTTTGTTTGGATATTCATCAATACTGGCACAAACCCTGCTCTTACGGCGCCGTAAAACGCCGCAATAAACGTGGGCGTGTCATCTAAAAGAAACGCAATTCGTTCACCTCGCTGTACTCCTGCAGAAATAAAAGCGTTACCCCATCGTGCAGCATCGGCGATCACCTCTCTGTAGGTGAGAATACCAGCTGGTCCAATAAGCGCAATTTTATCTGGTTTTTTTGACAGGTTTTGCCAAAGTATTTCTGAACAGTTTTTATGGGCTGATCGGTCAAACCCTATTTCTATCGCCCCAGGCGACTGTTTTGATACTGGATCTATAATAAGATCAGAATGCAAATTTGTGTCGACCCTACCGTTAGGTTTATTTGGATGGCTGCCATCGTGTGTTTCGCTACCGTTCAAATTAGACATAGATTCTTTCTTAATGGGTTACCTAAAAAAATTCTAACAGTGTTCCAGTTAATTTATGTCTTTTATTATTTGATCGACGCGACATCAGGTAATCTTCAATTAATAACTTCATTTTTTCTTGCTTTTAAATTTCTGATAGGCACCGGCAAACTTTGGCGCCACTTTTAATAGGCGTTCGTCTGTCATTCGCCCTGATCGTGTAAGGTAATCATAGGCAAAATCGATCGGATCAAGTTGCATTTTGTGACCAAAAGATTCGTACCATACGGCAGAAGTGTTAGCAGCATTTACAATTTTGTGGGCGATAGGCTGTCTATGGCTTTGATAAGCCGCCAGCGCCTCATCTATATCAGTATGGTTTTTTAATGATTGAACCAACGAGATGGAATCTTCCATCGCCAACCGAGTTCCTGAGCCTATTGAGAAATGAGCGCTATGGGCCGCATCGCCAATAAGAACGTTACGCCCATAAACCCAGTTTTCGCACCACAACCTTGGGAACTGGCGCCATGTAGATTTATTTGTAATAAGTTCAGTGCCTTTTAAAGCTTTCCTAAACAAGTCCGAACAAATTTGAACACTTTCTATTTCATCCATTTTACTAAATCCGAAGGATTTAAAGGTTTCATTTTCGCACTCAATGATAAATGTACTGCGGTCTGGCGAAAATCTGTAGTGGTGTGCATTTAATGGCCCGTTGCTTGTTTCAATGAAGGTTTGGGTGAGAGTATCAAATGGAATGCTAGCCCCAAACCAAGCAAAGTGATTTTTAAAATATTCCAACTGTGGTTTAAATGTTTTTGCATAAGTACGCCTCACTAGTGAATGGAGACCATCAGCGCCGATAATAATATCCGCTTTCAGTTCATCTAATGATTTTAGTTCTGTTTCAAAACGAACTGGAATACCCAAAGCAGTTGCCCGTTTCCTTAGAACTTCGATTAATCTATGACGGCTAATTGCTGTGAACCCAACACCATCTAATGTAACTTGGCCTGCTGGTAAATTAAGCGTCATATTTTCCCATTTTTCCATAAAAGGAATTATCATTTGATGGATCTCGGGGTCCTCAGATTTAAGAAAAGTTAAAGCTTCATTCGAAAATACTACCCCAAAGCCAAATGTTGCGCCTTCTGGGTTTTGTTCGGTAACGCGAACGCTCACTTGGGGTAGAAGCCTACGGATTAAGATCGCAGTGTACAGGCCTGCAGGACCGGCTCCTAGTATTTCGATTTGTGATAGTTGACTCATTATCGCCAGATGCTCCTTGTATAATGATTAAATCATACGGCCGTTTTACTAACATTAACAACTATCACATCATGATTTGAAGTTTGTTAGAAAATAAATTCGTATTATTGGAGATAAGTCAATAATCCTTCCATAAGTAAGAATTCTTAGTTGAAGCAGGCCCTAACGATTGAAGTATTGTGAGCTTGGTCTGTAAAAAAATATCTCGCATAAAAAAATTAATATAAATTATAGATGTTGACGGCATTAAGTATTTACAACAACAATTAGGTATATGTCTTGGGTGACCATGAACGGGAAATTTCTAAATACATAATCAAGTAGCTAGATCAAAATATCCGTATAGTCATTTTGAAATATTTCAGAGCCAAGGTGTCTGAATGGGAGAAAAAAAATGAAAAATAAATTTATTACAGCTGTAATTGCAGCTGGTTTTGTCGCAAGCGCCGGTATGGCTTTTGCGGAAACGATTAAGGTTGGCTATATCACAACTCTGTCTGGTGGGGCAGGAATTATAGGCAAACAAATGAAAAATGCCGTAGAACTTGCGATGGAGCACAAGGGCGGAAAGCTTGGCGGAATGGATGCGGAAGTCATTTTTGTAGATGATCAACGAAAACCGGATGTTACCAAGCAATTAGCAAATAAATTGCTTAAAAGTGAAAAAGTTGACGTTATTGGCGGAATAATATGGTCAAACTTACTTATGGCTATTCATAAGCAAGTTACCCGTGCTGATACGTTACTCATTAGTTCAAATGCGGGACCGTCGCCGGTAGCTGGAAGTAATTGTCATAAAAACTTTTTTTCAATGTCGTGGCAGAATGACCAAACACCTGAAGCTATGGGTGCGTATATGAATACAGCTGGTGTTAAATCGGTTTATGCGATGGCGCCAAACTATCAAGCTGGTAAAGACATGATAGAGGGATTTAAGAGGTTTTACGATGGAGAGGTTGTGGGCGAGGTGTATACTAAGCTAGGTCAGACTGATTTTCAGGCTGAATTATCCGCTTTGCGGGCAGCAAAGCCACCAGCAACCTTTATATTTCAGCCGGGTGGAATGGGTATCAACTTTGTGAAACAGTGGAAGCAGGCCGGCATGGATGATGTCAGTAAGCTATATACTGTTTTTAGTGTTGATGGCATTTCATTACCCGCCCTAAAGGAAACAGCCCTGGGTACTATAAGTACACAGACTTGGTCACCTGACCTTGATAATGCTATAAACAAAAGGTTTGTCGCAGATTATAAGTCTAAGTTTGGGGGTTATCCTTCTTTTTATGCTGCTCAAGCTTATGATACTATTCTCGCCATTGATCATGCTGTCGCGAAGTCGGGTAGCAAAGACACGGCTAAAATGCGTGAGGTTTTGGCTGCAGGGGGTATACCAACTACACGAGGATCATTAAAAATGAATACCAATCATTTTCCAATACAAAATTTCTATCTACGCGAGGCGGTAAAGGATTCCGATGGAGTGGTTACCTCGAAAATAATTGATACTGTTTTTGAAGACCATGGTGACGCATACGCGCAAGACTGTAAGTTTTAAACGCATCGTCTTAAGGTTGTTGGCGTTAGAATTAACGCCAACAACTTATAATATAAAACTAAACTTCATCTTGGTTGCAGAAAAACATGACATCAACATTGTTACTTGAACAGATTTTTAATGGTCTGCAGGCGGGGATAACGTTATTTTTAATTGCGGCGGGGCTCACCTTGATCCTAGGTATTATGGACTTTGTGTTCCTAGCTCATGGTTCCCAGGTAATGATTGGTGCTTATGCAGCAGCTGCAATTACTATTGCAACAAATAATTTTTACTTTGGAATCTTAGCCGCAATACCGATTACATTTGTATGTGGTTACCTGCTGGAGTGGTTAATAATTCGTCACCTGTACGGGCGCGATCATATGGATCAGGTGCTTGCAACATTTGGTTTAATTTTATTCTTTAATGAAGCTATAAGAATTGGTTTTGGACCCGCAGCTCTATTTACTAACTTCCCATCTTCTTTGTCAGGTTTCATTGAAATTTTGCCAGACACACCTTACCCAGTTTATCGCATTTTAATCATATTAGTTGGTTTGCTATGCGCTCTTGGAATACACCTCTTTGTTTCACGTACACGTGTTGGAGCAATGGTTCGCGCCGGTGCGAGTAACCCTGAAATGACGGCTGCTCTTGGTATTAACGTAAAAATTCTTTTCCGATTTATATTTGCAGCTGGTGCTACGTTTGCTGGTCTGGCGGGGATGATGATTGGTCCGCTTACTTCAGTAGAACCAGGGATGGGGGAACCGCTTCTGATCCTATCACTTGTTGTGATTATCATTGGTGGAATAGGGTCAGTCAGAGGCGCATTTATCGCAGCTATCCTTATAGGTCTTGTTGATACTGTTGGTAGGGTGATGTTGCCGATGTTGTTTAAGACTTTTATGAGTGTTTCAACTGCCGACACAGCAGGCCCAGCGTTAGCCTCGATGAGTGTTTATATTTTGATGGCTGTCGTTTTGGTTTTTAAACCAACGGGGCTATTTCCTCCGAAGGGAGCCTGAGCAGATGGTTTTAGATCTGTTCAAAAAGTTTACCACTCTTTGGATTATACTTATTGTATTAGCTTTTTTTCCAATCTTTACGTCAACATTTGATCTGCCTTTTTGGAATGACGTCGTTATGAGAATTATGCTGTTGGGTATGGCAGCGATGGGACTTAATATTGTTTTTGGATTTGGTGGGATGGTTTCCTTCGGTCATGCTGCTTTTATGGGTGTTGGTGCCTACTGTGCAGGCATAAGCCAGTATTACGGATTAGATAATGGCTGGTATCAGCTTCTAATGTCGGCTGTAAGTTGCGGTATACTGGGTATATTGATTGGTTTTCTAGCTCTGCGAACCAGTGGCATATATTTTATTATGATTACGCTGGCATTTGCGCAGATGCTGTATTTCTTTTTCGTCAGTCTTGAAGAGTTTGGTGGTGATGATGGATTAATTATGGACCGATCAGATTTTATTTTCTTTGACCTTTACGAGCCATTACGTCTTTATTATTTGATTTTTTTCATTTTAGCCACTGTGAGCATCATGCTAATGCTACTTATTAGATCAAGGTTTGGCGTCATCCTGCAGGCAATCAAATCAAATGAGAGCCGAGTTGAGGCAATGGGTTTAAACCCCCTTAAATTCAAACTAACGGGATATGTAATTTCAGCTATTATTTGTGGTTTATCCGGTTGTCTATTCGCCTCTTGGCAGGAATTTGTCTCGCCCGATATCATGCATTGGACGAGGTCTGGTGATTTGATGATTATAATCATTCTTGGAGGTCTTACATACCTTGCAGGGCCACTGGTGGGTGCAATAGTATTTCTTCTTCTTGAGGAACTACTGCCAGATCTTTTGCATGTTTTATTTCCTCCTATCTCTGAGAATTGGATGATAATATTTGGCCCATTGTTAATAGCAGTTGTCCTTTTTGGAAAAGGAGGATTGATGGGAGTTATGGGGTCAAAGCTGAAAACTGCTGCTAATAGAGAAAAAACATGAAAAATAATGTTTTAGAGTTGCGTTCACTAAGAAAGAAATTTGGAGCTCTGAAAGCTACAGATGATGTCTCTTTAGAGGTCGAAAAGGGAAAGATTCATGCTTTGATAGGTCCTAATGGTGCAGGAAAGACCACGTTAATAAGTCAAATATTTGGTAATCTAAAACCAGATTCTGGAGATATTTTTCTGGATGGAAAGTCTATCACTAACACCTCAGTTGCAGATCGTGCACTGCTGGGAATTGGAAGATCTTTCCAAATTAGCAATGTTTTGATGGATTTTTCTGTTTTGGAAAATGCAATAGTGGCCAAAATTTCTCATTCGCAGGAAACTTTTAGATTTTTTCGACCAGCATTTTCTGACCCAAGCCTGATTGAAGGTGGCTTTGCAATTCTGAAACGAGTTGGGATGGAGCAAATGGCGGACCGGAAAGTATCGGATTTAGCCCACGGAGAACGAAGGCTTTTGGAGCTAGCATTAGCATTGGCAATGGAACCACTACTGGTACTCCTTGATGAACCAATGGCTGGTGCTGGACCTGAAGATACAATTTTTATGACTAAGGTGATTGCAGGTTTGAGAGGGCAAACCACTATTTTACTAATTGAGCATGATATGGATGTTGTCTTTCAATTAGCAGAAAGAATTAGTGTCTTGGTAGAGGGAGCCGTTATAGCCTCAGGAACTCCGGATGAAATTAGCCAAAACAGACTGGTTCGTGAAGCCTATCTTGGGAGCGATCAATGATTTTGGAGTTATCAAAGGTTAGGGCAGGGTATGGCACTGGTCAGGTACTATTTGGCATCGATTTGAAAGTGGGTGCAGGTCAGTGCGTTTCCTTGATGGGGCGCAATGGTATGGGAAAATCAACTACTATTAAGTCAATTATGGGCCAAATACTTCCAACTTCTGGTTCTATAAAAAGATTTGGAAGTAACTCAATAACAGATTCACCTCATGAGATTGCACAATCTGGGATAGGACTTGTACCAGAGGGCAGACAGATATTTCCAAACTTGTCGGTTCAGGAAAACCTTACAACTTTCTACAGACCTCCGCGTCATGACCAGCAAAGTAGCTGGACAGAAAAGAAAGTTTTAGAGCTGTTTCCGCGTTTAAGTGAACGGTTGGGGAACTTGGGAAGCCAACTATCTGGCGGTGAGCAACAAATGTTAGCCATTGGCCGAGCTCTTATGACCAACCCTAGGTTGTTGATATTGGATGAAGCTACCGAGGGTCTTGCACCCTTAATCCGAAAACAGATTTGGAATTGTCTAAATTCATTGAAAAATAGTGGCCAGTCAATTCTGGTGGTAGATAAAAATATATCTGCTTTGGCGGGGTTATCAGATCACCACTATATTCTCGATAAAGGCCTCGTTGTCTGGCATGGGGATTCAAAGGAATTGTTAGGGAATTCTGACTTAAAAACCCGCTATCTCGGTGTGTGATGAATTCAGTTTGACTTTATTGAATAACTTTCTTCATTCCCACTCAATAGTTCCTGGTGGTTTGGACGTGATGTCATAGGTCACACGGTTTATACCCTGGACTTCGTTAATAATTCGTGTGGCAGTTTCTCCTAGAAACTCATGTGTAAAAGGATAGTAGTCTGCTGTCATTCCGTCGACTGATGTGACCGCTCGCAATGCACAAGCAAAATCATAAGTGCGCCCATCGCCCATTACACCGACTGTTCGCACTGGGAGTATTGCAACAAAGGCTTGCCATATTTCTTCATACAGTCCGTGTTTACGAATTTGATCAATATATATGGCATCTGCTTTACGCAATATATCTAGCTTGTTGCGTGTGATTTCTCCGGGGCAACGAATAGCTAATCCAGGACCAGGGAATGGGTGTCGTCCTATGAAGGAAGTGGGTAAGCCCAACTCTCTTCCTAAGGCCCGTACTTCGTCTTTAAAAAGTTCTCGCAACGGTTCAACAAGTTGCAGTCCCATCTTTTCGGGAAGCCCGCCCACATTGTGATGCGACTTAATGGTGACCGATGGCCCACCCGAAAAGCTTACACTTTCTATTACATCAGGGTATAAAGTGCCCTGCGCTAGAAACTGCGCGCCGCCAACAGCCGATGCGTGCTTTTGAAAGACATCTATAAATAGCTTTCCAATTATTTTTCGTTTAGTTTCTGGATCAGATTGCCCTTCAAGTTCACTAAGAAATAGCTCTCTCTCATCGGCATGAATAAAGGGGATACTGTAGTTGTCTCGAAACATTTTGATAACTTCTTCAGCCTCCCCTTGTCGGAGCAAGCCATTGTCTACAAATACGCAAGTTAATTGATCGCCTATAGCTTCATGCATGAGGATAGCAGTTACTGAACTATCAACTCCTCCCGACAGCCCACATATGACTTTGTTACTACCAACCTTATCACGGATTGCCTGAATGGCTTTTTCCTTGTACACACCCATCGTCCATTTTCGTGAAAAACCAGCAATGCGTATAAAGTTTTCGTATAGCTTTGTTCCTTTAGGGGTGTGGTGAACTTCAGGATGAAACTGTACTGCAAAAAAACTTTTTGATACATCGGCTACAATAGCAAATGGTGCGTTTGGAGATGTACCAAACACCTCAAACCCAGGGGCTATCTTACTTACATGATCGCCATGGCTCATCCAAACTTGCTCATCATCGTTATCAAACCAACCATCTAGTAGTGGTGTTGATTTATCTGAACTAACATAAGCGCGACCAAACTCAGCTGTTCCTTGCCCCCGTTCGACCTTTCCACCCAACGATTGCATCATCACCTGCTGCCCATAGCATATACCCAAGATGGGGATTCCCATTTTAAATATCGCCATTGGGGGGCGTGGTGACGATTTATCTGTGACGGAGGCTGGCCCTCCAGACAGAATTATGGCCTTTGGTGAAAACTCAATCAAAAACGGCTCTGTTACTTTTTGAAAGGGATGGATTTCACAGTAGACGTTAAGCTCTCGTAAGCGGCGAGCTATGAGCTGGGTCACTTGACTACCAAAATCAATAATTAAGAGTTTTTCTGTAAAAGTTTCCATAATCTTGGATATTACCATGGGGGAAAAGGTTCAACCCGGCCTGGTGGAAGAAATCATGGTTGATGTCGTTTTTCCATCCTATGAGGCGAAAAACACCGGCGCTGGTATAAAGAAAATTGTAGTACCACATCATTAAACAGAACAAGGGTTTAGTAATGGCTGAAGCATCACGTAAAAGATCACGTAGTGGGGGTGGTGCTGCACGCAGAGCGGAACGTACAGCTGTTAGTGTTGAAACTGAGCGCTATATCGATCGAAATATTCCATTATATGAGTTTTTGGACGAGGCAACTTTAGAATTGATCGAATATAATGCTGAGACCGTTCTCGAAGAGATTGGCGTTAACTTTGTTGATAGCCCAATTGCGCTTGAGCGTTGGAAATCAGTTGGGGCTACCATCGAAGGTGAGCGCGTAAGAATCCCGAGAGGATTAGCGAGGAAATTGTGCAAGACAGCTCCATCTAAATTCATACAACATGCTCGGAACCCAGACAGAAATGTTGAAATTGGTGGCAAAACACTGGTTACTGCACCAGTCTATGGGCCTCCCTTTGTACGTGATAGGCAAGGTGGTAGGCGGTACGCGACTATTTCTGATTTTCAAAAATTTGTAAAACTTGGCTATATGTCGAAGTATTTACATCACTCCGGAGGTACTGTTTGCGAGCCTACAGACGTGCCGGTCAATAAACGTCACCTTGACATGCTTTTTGCGCATATGGTGTATAGTGATAAGCCTTTCATGGGCTCAGTCACAGAGCCAAGTCGAGCTCAAGACTCAGTCGATATGTGTGAAATACTTTTTGGTAAAGATTTTATACAAAAAAATACTGTTATGACGTCGCTGATAAACATTAACAGTCCACTGACCTTTGACAGCATAATGATGGGCGCCCTCGAAGTATTCGCAACAAACAACCAAGCATGCATAGTATCACCTTTCATTGTAGGGGGCGCAATGGCACCAGTTTCAATCGTTGGAACATTGACGCAAGTACTTGCGGAGGTTTTGGCGGGAATAGCATACAGTCAGATCTTAAAGCCTGGTGCGCCGGTAATATTTGGAACTTTTGTGACTTCGATTGATATGAATTCAGGCGCTCCAACCTTTGGCACCCCTGAAGCCAGTCAAATTTTATATGGGGCGGGACAATTGGCAAGGCGAATGAATTTACCGTTCCGCTCAGGTGGAGGACTATGTGGATCAAAACTGCCAGATGCTCAGGCAGCTTATGAGACTTCTAATACCTTAAATGCGGCTCTTATTGGGGGGGTTAACTTTATGTTGCATTCCTGTGGTTGGTTGGAGGGAGGCCTCGTGGCGTCATTTGAAAAGTTTGTGATGGATGCAGATCAACTTGGTGCTTTGCATAAAATGAGTTTAGGTGTGGCTGCTGACGAAAACGGGCAGGCTATGAACGCCATTCGTGAGGTGGGTCCAAGTGGGCATTATCTCGGATGTGAGCATACTCAAGATAACTTTAAGGCCGCTTTTTGGCGTTCAGACCTTTTTGATTATAAACCGTTTGAAACTTGGTACGAGGAAGGCGCACGTGACACCTACGCGCTGGCGGAAGAACGTGTTGCTAACCAGTTAGCAACATACCGACAGCCTTACCTTGATCCAAGTGTATTAGCTGCGCTGGAAAAGTATGTTGCAGATAAAAAAGCTGAGAATGCTGATGCTTTTGTCTAAATTTCCTTTAGTTTGAAATTTTTTAAATAATCTAAATAAAACATCATTTTTAATTGAAATGGGATTTATTTGGTTTGATTAAGCATAGTTCTAAACTAGAATTATTATCTGATAGATAGGGGTGGTTGTTTATTGGTAGTGTGCTAAGTCATAGTAATAAGGAAAATACATGCGTGATCTAAAAACTCCAAGTCAACGGCATCCTGAAAAAGCGAACCGCCAAGACAACCCACAACCCAAGAAACCAGCTTGGATTAGGGTTAAAGCGCCAGTGGGTAAAGGATATCAGAATACGCGAGATATAATGCGGGAGCATAATCTGGTAACTGTATGTGAAGAGGCGGGCTGCCCGAATGTTGGCGAATGCTGGAACCAGGGCCATGCGACAATGATGATTATGGGTGATACCTGCACTCGTGCTTGTACCTTTTGCAATATTGCAACTGGCAAGCCACCTGAAGGACTTGATGCGTTTGAACCTGGTCGTGTGGCTGACGCAGTAAAAAAATTGGGGTTAAACCATGTAGTTATCACCTCAGTTGATCGTGATGATATAAAAGATGGTGGAGCCGCGCATTTTGCGCAAACAATTCGTGCTGTTAGAAAACGTTCCCCAGGTACTACAATTGAAATTCTAACACCTGACCTTTTACGTTGCGATCCCTCAGCACTCGAGCTCATAGTCGCTGCAAAGCCTGACGTATTTAATCATAATCTGGAAACAGTACCCAGCTTATATACAGAAGTTCGACCGGGCGCACGCTATTTTCATTCTTTGCGGTTATTGCAACGAGTTAAAGAATTAGATCCAAAAATGTTCACGAAGTCGGGTATAATGGTCGGATTGGGCGAGGATCGCCAGTCCGTACATCAAGTTATGGATGATATGAGAGCAGCTGATATTGATTTTATAACCATTGGACAATATTTACAGCCAACCTTAAAACACCACCGAGTTGATCGTTTTATTACTCCAGAAGAATTTGTAAGTTATGAAAAGGCTGCAAAAGGAAAAGGTTTTCTGATGGTTTCCGCAACTCCACTAACTCGGAGTTCATATCACGCTGGCGATCACTTTGAAAAACTTCAGAAAGCTCGCTTGAGTAATCGTGAGTTAGCTTGAACCACTAATGACATGTTTGACCAGCGCACAGATAAGATAAATGTTTTTGGCTATGCTGTACTCTTTGCGGTTTAATCTTGGCTGTGAAGTTTTAGGTAATAGTTATGTAAAACGAACCTTCCCAATATATGGTAAATTCCGATCTCTCTGGGCGTAATCAATGCCATACCCAACAACAAATTCATCTGAAATTTCAAAGCCTAAGAAGTCAGTTTTAACCTTAACTTCCCGTCTGGATGGTTTGTCTAGCAGGGCGATTGTTCGAAGCCTAGCAGGTTGTCGACGTAAAAGATGTTGGGTAACATTTTTCATGGTGTGACCGGTGTCGACGATATCTTCAACTATCAACACATCCCGAGATTCGATGGTATCTCGAAGGTCTTTTAGAATACGGACCTCGCGTGAGCTCTCCATCGAGTCGCCGTAGCTACTAACTTCTAAAAAATCTACTTCTATTGGTAAATTTAATTCCCGAACGAGATCAGCAATAAAAACAAAAGATCCTCGCAACAACCCTACTACAACAAGTTTATCGGTATCAGAAAATTCAGTTTCAATTTCAACAGCGAGTGCTTCTATCCGTGCTGCGATTGATTTGGCTGAGATCATACTATCGATTACATATGGTTTAATTGACATACTATCCTCTTGAACTTTGTAGTTTATTCTACGACATCTGTAGCAAAGAGCCAGTAGGAAAGACTATGCCAACTCATAAAGAAAATAAAATTTTGCGTTATAGCTCTCAACAAATGTACAATTTAGTGTCTGACGTTGGTTCATATCCAGAGTTTTTACCATGGTGCGCGGCGGCGCGCGTGAATTCTATTATAGATGATGGGCCAAACCAGATTATGTCTGCTGACTTAGTTATATCCTTTAAGGTTTTCAGGGAACGATTTTGTAGTGAAGTAAGTTTAAGTCCGAAGGAAAAATTTATTCAAACAAAATATCTTGATGGGCCCTTCAAACATATGAATTCCACTTGGAAGTTCAATGATTGTTCAGAAGGCTGTGCCGTTGAGTTTTTTGTCGATTTTGAATTTAAAAGTCTTATCTTACAGGGCCTTATAGGTCTTGTTTTTAATGATGCGATGCATCGTATTGTCAGGGCCTTCGAGACTCGTGCCGACGCACTTTATAGTTAGAATTTTACGTAAAAATAAAAATACAAATTTATATAATTTTTAAGATGTATGATCATAAGCGCGTTCGCCATGTGCAGAGACGTCTAACCCTATACTTTCATCTTCTTCACTCACTCTTAAAACTGTCAATAAAGCGGTAAATTTAACCAGTATAAGTGTCACGATCAGTGTAAATAATCCTACAATAGCTAAGCTGCCAATTTGAGGTATCCAGTCGGCTTTGCCAAAACTAGCTATCATGATAGTCCCAAAAATGCCTCCAATTCCATGTACGGCGAAAACGTCAAGGGTATCATCAATTTTTAAGATATTTCGTACATAGTTAACAGCCTCCTGACATAGGATACCCGCGATGGCGCCAATTACCAAAGCTTCAACTGGCCCAACGAACCCGGAGGCTGGAGTTATAGATGCCAGACCCGCTATTGTACCAGTGACCATACCAACTAATGACGATTTGCCGTATTTAAATTTTTCCCAAAGGGCCCATGATAGTGAGGCTGTTGCCGCTGAGATATGGGTAACTGCTATCGCCATTGCTGCATTCCCATCTGCCGCCAACTGTGACCCACCATTGAAACCAAACCAACCAACCCAAAGCATTGCCGCGCCGAGCATAACAAAGCCAGGATTATGTGGGGGAGTGTTTTTATTTTGACGTGGACCGAGCAGAAATGCTATAACTAATGCTGCTAATCCTGCTGTTTCATGGACCACCACTCCGCCAGCGAAGTCCTTTAAGCCAACTGCGCCAAATATTCCACCATCTGCCAGAAATCCGCCGCCCCAAACCCAATGAACTACCGGGGCGTAACAAAAGAGCATCCAAAGCCCGGAAAAAGTCATCACAAAGCCAAAACCTACTCTTTCCACATAAGCGCCCACAATGAGGGCAGGGGTTATGATTGCAAACGTCATTTGGAATGCAAAAAAGAGCACCTCCGGTAGAGTGGTGCCACTACGGATACTGGTGGCGTCGACCCCAACTAATAGTATATGGCTAAGGCCACCCCAGAGGCCCGTGTTTCCATCTCCAAAAGCAATTGAATAGCCTAACGTAAGCCATAAAACACTCATCAAACAAGCAATTCCAAAACATTGCATAAAGACGCTAAGAACATTTCTGGCTCGGACTAACCCGCCATAGAACAACGCGAGGCCTGGAATGGTCATAAATAATACTAACGCTGTGGCAACGATAATCCATGCTGTGTCGGCTGCGTTCATTTGAGACTCCAATTCTGTTGCACAGAGTTGAAGTGTTCTGACTTTAAAAAGAAAAGAAAAACTTGAACGGAGGGATTTAATTTAATGCTGAAACTTCAGTTATGTCTAAAATTTAGGCCACAAAAACGTCTATAGCCCAATCAAGAGGCGGCCCCAAGATATTTAAATATAAGCTTTAAAGCGTGCTGTGTGGCAGCATTTCGAACCTCTTTGCGACCAAGTGCGCCAAATTCAATAGTTTCGCTGGCTGTCCCATTCGTCCAACAGATACCAAAACTAACCCTGCCTTCTGGTTTAAAGTCTGATCCGCCTGGGCCCGCTATGCCACTAACAGCTATAGAAATATCAGCGTTTGCGTCTTCTTTAGCGCCTAAAGCCATCTCTAAAGCTACAGGTTCTGAAACTGCACCATGTATTTGAAGGGATGTTTCAGAAACTTTTAACATTTGTATTTTCGCTTTATTGGAATATGCTATGAATCCTCTTTCAAAAACTTCGGAACTACCAGGTACGTCTGTTAAAGCTGAACATAACATTCCCCCCGTACAGCTTTCCGCACATGTAATTTTTAAATTAGAGGCCTTAGCTGCTGCAATGATGTCAACTGCAAGCCTCATTTTATTATTAAAATAGCTAGGCAAATAATCACAGCTGTTGCTAAACCGGCAATGACATCGTCAAGCATGACGCTAAGTGGAGTATTTTTTCTGTCTGCCCAGCCAATGAGGCTTGGTTTTTTAATGTCTAAGATACGAAATATTACAAAAGCTAAAAACCAATAAAACAATGGTACGTCATAGCTAATTTGCCAAATGGCGAGTGGTAATACGGAAATCCATTGGCCAACCACCTCATCTATTACTATTTCTGTGGGGTCGTGTCTTCCTGTGCGTGAGGCTTGAAGAGTTATCGTGATCCATCCAATGGCGAAGACTAGTAAAATGGCAAAGGCCAGTGCCAAGTATCCTGTATAACGTGCTATAATATACGCTATTATAAGCGCTACTAAACTACCCCACGTACCGGGCGCGGGCCGCAGGTAACCGACATAAAAAAAAGTTGATAGCAAATGGCTCATTTACTAATCAGAGCGGCGGTTGCCATCGAGGCAATACCTTCGCCCCTGCCGGGAAAGCCTAACTTTTCAGTTGTTGTTGCTTTTACGCTGATTTGATCAATATCTAATCCCATAATTTCAGCCATTTTAGAACGCATTTGATGAGCATAAGGACCGATTTTTGGCTGTTCGCAAATTAAAGTGCAATCTATGTTTTCTATCTTGAAACCCATTTCTGAAGTTAAACCTACTGCATGCTTTAGAAAGATTTTACTGTCCGCCCCCATCCATTGTGGATCTGAAGGTGGGAAATGTTGTCCAATATCTCCTTTCGCCAGCGCTCCATAAATTGCATCGGTGACAGAGTGCATACCGACATCGGCGTCTGAATGCCCAATAAGGCCTGAGGAACTTTCAATTGTCACGCCACACAGTGTTAAAGATGAGCCAGGTCCAAATTTATGTACATCAAATCCATTTCCCACACGCAGTTTCATGTTACCCCTTAGAATTTTTTCCGCCCTAACAAAATCTTCAGGCTCTGTTATTTTTATGTTATCTTCATTACCAGGAATAATTGCAACGCGATGACCCGCAGCTTGTACAATCTGGGCATCATCGGTGGCTTGTAACTTTGCCTTTGAGTACGCAGAAGTTATCATGGGAAAAGAAAAGCATTGTGGAGTTTGCGCACGAAAAATTTCATTGCGGTCTAATATTCCAGTTAAGTAACCCGTACCGCGCCAAAGCGTGTCTTTAATGGGTAATGCTGGAATGACTGCTCCATTGATTAAAACTGCATCGATACAGTCCGCTAATAAATTTGAGTGCATGCAGGGCCGAGCTGCATCATGTATCAAAACGTAGTCTGGTTCACTTGTTTTTAAAAAGTTGAGGCCGCGTTCTACTGAAGCACAACGACTGGCGCCGCCAATTACCCCCTGAATATCACCTGAAAGTTGTTTCATAAAATCTTTGTCGTCTGGATGGTGCACTACAATTACCTGGCTGATTTTTAAATTTTTTAAAAATGTCTCTATTGACCAAGCAATTACAGGCTTGCCCATTAAAGTTTGCCATTGCTTAGGAATTTTACCTCCGGCTCGAGTCCCTCGACCTGCTGCGACGATTATAACTGCTATTTTTGTTTTAGAATTCATTTGATATCATTAATCCTTTGATATTCCGCTTGCAATCCATGCTTATAGACTTTTCGGTGCCTATTTTTTGTGCAATTGCTTAAAAAAGGTTACTTTATCTTCAATAGTGATTGTTTGATTTAAGCTGGATTGTTAAATAAGTTCATGGAGAGCTGCGGGTGCCAATAATTCTAGGTAATCAAGAAATTAATCCACCTGTCTTCCTAGCGCCGCTGGCAGGCATTACCGATGTGCCGTTTCGAAATTTGGTGCAATCTTTTGGCGCGGGACTGGTTGTTTCGGAAATGGTTGCAAGTCAGGAAATGGTGCAAAAAAAACCAGGTGTGAAGGAAAGAGCAGAGCTGGGTTTTGGTATTAACAATACTTCTGTTCAAATCGCAGGATGTAACCCCCATTGGATGGCTGAGGCTGCCAAAATTATTGAATCTAATGGAGCCAAGATCATCGACATAAACATGGGTTGTCCTGCGAAGAAAATTACAAGTGGCCAATCAGGATCTGCGTTAATGAGGAAGCCCGATTTTGCATTAAAACTGATTGAGGCAGTTGTTAATGCAACAAATTTAGATGTCACTTTAAAGATGAGATTGGGTTGGGACGATAACCTTCTGAATGCTCCTGATATCGCAATTAGAGCTGAATCTGCCGGTATAAAAATGGTTACTGTTCACGGCAGAACCCGTTGTCAGTTTTATAAAGGTTCTGCAGATTGGGCTGCAGTTTCAAGAGTTAAGCGATCGGTTAATATTCCTGTTATCGTAAATGGAGATATTGTGGACGGTGATAGTGCCATTAAGGCGTTAAAACTATCTGGAGCTGATGGGGTCATGGTTGGGCGTGGAGCTCAAGGTGCGCCATGGCGGTTAGCAGAAATTTCTGCACTTATTTATGGTACAAAAAAGCCTTTAATCCCGACTGGGGATAGCTTAGCAAAATTAATTATTACTCATCATAAAGCCATTATTGATTTTTATGACGAGCCATTGGGAATTAAAAATGCACGTAAACATCTAGGTTGGTATTTAGATGGATTAACGGTTCCTCCAAGTCTTCGGCAGGAGATACTTAGATCTTTTAATGTTATTGAGATTTATAATTTAATCTGGCGAGCTGTGGAATTTCCATCAGTCCGTTGTGCAGCATGAACTTATACGAAGAACTATGGAAACAATTACCTATACCGGGTTTTGTAGTTAATCCTTTAGACAATGTAATTGGGTTAAACGTTTTTGCGGAACAGTTTCTTGGTGTATCGCAAAAATTAGTTGTGGAACAAAAAATATGGACTTTTTTGCGTTGTGACGATTTGATTTCTCAGGGATTTGAACGTGCTCGGTCAAATAATCTAACCATACTTATTAATGATGTTTCTGCACATGGTCGGAATACATCCCCCTCTGTTTGCTCAGTATATATATCTCCTCTTTCCTCTGAGGAGCAAAATCTACTGTTACTTTTAATTCCAATCGAAGGTTTGGGTTATCAATCTAATAAAATGTTGCCAACTACATCGGCACAATCTGTGATTGGCATGGGAGAAATGTTAGCTCATGAAATTAAAAACCCCCTTGCGGGTATTATTGGTGCCGCACAGTTGTTATCGATATCATTGACGACCGAAGATCAAGAAATGACTGATCTCATTGTGCAGGAGTCAAAACGGATTGTGTCTCTTTTAGAGCAAGTTGAGCAATTCGGTGACGTCACGCCTCCCAAATTTGTGAACGTCAATATACATGACGTCTTAGACCAATCAGTAAAGACCGCGGAGTTTGGATTTGCTGGAAATATTAAAATGGTTAAGGAATATGATCCTTCTTTGCCTAGTCTGTCGGGTGACAAAAATCAGTTAATACAAGTATTTTTAAACTTGCTCAAAAATTCTTGTGAAGCCATCGATAAAAATGGAGAAATAAGAATCCGTACTTTTTATAATCGGTCACTAGGGCCAATAAAACTGGGGCAAGATGGTCAAAGATTACCACTACACATTGAAATCATAGATAATGGTACTGGATTGCCAGACAGTATTGCTAAACATATTTTTGAACCTTTCATATCTTCAAAAAACAATAGTAAAGGCTTAGGTCTAGCTTTGGTTTCCAAAATACTTAATCAACATGCCGCTCATATTGTTGTGACTTCAAAACCAGGAGAAACAATGTTTCGAATATCTTTTCCGATAAGCTCTTAAAAAAGGATTATAAAAATGGATGGGACAGTTCTTATAGCGGATGATGATCGTACAATACGAACGGTTTTAACGCAGGCGATTACACGGGCGGGATGTAAAGTGCACGCGACATCATCTCTGTCCACTTTAATGCGCTGGATTGAAGACGGCAGGGGCGATTTAGTTATTTCTGATGTTGTTATGCCTGATGGTGACGGGTTGGAAATTCTTCCTAAGATACAGAAAATAAGACCAAATTTACCAGTAATTATAATTTCAGCAAAAAATAATATAGTTACCGCAGTTAGAGCTAATGAGGCAAAAGCGTTTGATTACTTGCCAAAACCTTTTGATTTACCTGAACTAATGCACCGTTCAGCTAAAGCTTTGGACCAAAGTAAATCTCAGCGTGTATCCTCCATTTCGGTGAACGAAAAAAATGCAGAAATACCAATGATTGGCAAATCAGATACCATGCAAAAATTATACAAATTAATAGCTCGAACAAAAGACTCCATAATACCTATCTTAATTATTGGAGAACCTGGAAGTGGGAGAACTCTGACAGCAAAAATCTTACATGACCTATCCGAAAGAAATAATAGGTCATTTGTCAAATTACAGTCTGAAATTTATGAAAACCATAGTAAAATAAGAGATACAATAGCGCGTGCAAGTGGAGGAACTTTGGTACTTGACGGAGTGACTGATTTGACGCCATCCGCACAACTGGTTGTCCTGCATGAGTTGGAGCAACTAGGCGCACAAAATACACGACTAATCTCTATTTCAGATACTAGTATTTTAAATCAGGTAAAAGAGGACAGGTTTAGGAGTGATCTGTTTCACCGTATTTCAGGTAATCAATTATACGTACCTGCTCTTCGAGATAGACCAGATGACATTCAGGCGTTGGCTGATCATTTTCTTAAAAAGTCTACAAATGCGTCCCAATATCACTTAGGTATAGAAGCGCAAGAAAAGCTAAACGCCTTTCATTGGCCTGGAAACGTACGGCAACTACAAAATATAATAGAGCAGCTAATCATAGAGGGGCCAGACTACCTATTAAATGGTTCAGTAGTTCAGGAAGTTTTAAATAAATATGCTCAAGATCCTAATCTACGCACGTCAGAATTTAATAATGAATTAAATGAGACAGTTGCCATACACGTTCATAAATATTTTAATCTGCATGACGGGCAGTTGCCACCAAAAGGTGTTTATCAGCATATTTTAAAACAGGTGGAGGTACCACTGATCGAGATCGCACTTGTGGCGACAGACGGCAACCAAGCTAAATGCGCAGCGGTATTAGGGATCAACAGAAACACTTTGCGTAAGAAAATTAAAGATCTTGATATTTTAGTGTCACATCATCGTAAGTTGATGTAAAAGAGCAACACGTGTTGCATCTTAGCTTAGCCGTTGAGTTTGGTGATGAGCTAAATTAAAACAAGGGGTCGCAGAAATGCGCCAGGGGTCAGTAAGTTTTATTTTAAACCAAGTGGTGGAGGCTTGTAAAAAACCAAGTCTGAATGCAGCACTCACAGTTGGGCTTGTATTCGGTGGGCCAATGCTGGTTTTTGCTACATTTTATGCTATGAAACCAATTGAAGGTGGCCATGCAGCCTTAAGGTTTATTTTAACTGCTGACCTAATTTATATTCTTTTTATAACAACGTTATTATGTAGGAGGCTTGTTCAGATTGCGTCTGCGCGTCGTGCACAATCAGCTGGATCTAAGCTACATTTTCGTCTTACGACTGCATTCGGTGTAATTGCGTTATTTCCCACTGTTTTAGTTGCAGTTTTTGCAATTCTTTCGGTAAATCAAGCACTTGAAGGATGGTTTTCTGATCGAGTTAGAGGGGCTGTAGGATCATCTCTCGATGCTGCACAAGCTTATCAAAAGCAAGTACACCAAGGTATAATGGAAGATATTACAATATTTGCAAAAAAATTAAATAATCTTACTACAAGTAATTTTTTTATACGGAGTAATCTTGATCAAGATACTCAGCTTAGTCCGGAGTTAACAAGAATTGAAACCCAATTCGAACGTGGATTAAAAGAAATCTATATTATTGATAATCTGGGCAGGATAAGGTTGCGAGGTCCTTCTTCTTATCTTTTTGGATATGAGAAACCAACGGAAACCCAGTTATTGGAAGTGAGGGATTCTGGTATTGTACTTATTGAAGATTTAATTGGAAATGAAATGCGGGCGCTAATTCGGCTTAGCGATTTTTCTAACCACTATTTATACTTAACGAGAGAGGTAGATGGCACTTTACTGGCGTTGTTAGAAGAAACTACTGAAACAGCAATTTATTATAATCAACTTGAAGCTGAGCGTGGACGCTTGTTATTTGATTTTGGCCTTTTATATTTGGCATTTGCTCTAATTTTAATACTTACTGCGACCTGGCTGGGGCTATGGTTTGCTGAGCGACTTGCGAGCCCTGTAGGCCGCATGGCAGCTGCTGCTCAAAAAGTTGGAGCTGGCGACCTCGACGCACGAATTGAAAACATTAAGGGTGATGATGAAATTGCGATGTTAGCTCGTTATTTTAATCAAATGACCCATCAGTTAAAGGGACAACGCGATACCTTAATTAAAAATGCGGAACTGGCAGAGAGTGGCCGGAGGTTGTTTGATTCAGTTTTAACCTCGGTTACCTCGGGCGTTATAGGTTTAGATAACTCCAGACAAATTACATTCTTAAATAAAGCGGCACAACGTATTTTGAATTTGTCAGACGGGGCTAACTTAGTTGATCTAGTATCAGCAATACCAGAATTTAATAAAGTTGTAGATGATTTTTGCGCTGGAATATCTGTTGTGCTCCAGCACGAGATTCGACTTGTTCGTAAAGGCAAACTTGAAATTCTTCTTGTGCGAATAGCGTCACGTACCAATGAAACGGGTTCAGCAGAAGGCTATGTAATTGCTTTTGAGGAGGTTACCGATCTTGTAAGTGCTCAAAGAATGGCTGCTTGGGGTGATATTGCTCAGAGAATTGCTCACGAAATTAAAAACCCTTTGACACCCATAAAGCTCTCGGCTGAGCGTATTAAACGAAAGTTCTCGCCAATAGTGGGTTCAGATTCAGAACAATTAGATTCCATGGTTGATGTTATAGTGCGGCAAACAGACGAGTTAAGAAAAATTGTTGATGAATTCTCACAGTTTGCAAGGATGCCGGAGCCAGATCGGGAAACAGTCGTGCTAAATGATTTGGTTAAATCTACGGTCTTACTCCAAGAAGCTGGGCAACCGGATGTAGCTTTTAAGTCAGAAATTTCATCTCAAAAAATATTAATAGATGCTGATCCTGCAATGATTGGACGATCTTTAACCAATTTATTTAAAAATGCTGGAGAAGCTATAAGTGACTTGGATAATGATGCATCGATCAAGACTGGAGAAATCCGTATTTCTTTGTCCGCCTCTGATAAAACCGTTACTCTGGAAATATCTGACAATGGCAAAGGTCTGCCACAGGATCGTTCGCGTTTATTCGAACCCTATGTCACAAACCGGCCATCTGGAACAGGTTTGGGATTATCAATAGTTGCTAAAACAATTGAAGAACATGGCGGCATTTTCTCATTGATAGACGCGGAGCCTTTTATTTCAGGCGCTCACGGTGGAGCCAAGGCTATTATCAAATTGCCAAGGTTAAATTTGTTAACTTAAGTAATAACAAACTAGGAACAGTAGAATGAACGACATTTTGATAGTTGATGATGAACGTGACATTCGCGAGTTGGTATCTGATATTTTGATCGATGAAGGCTATACCACGCGGTTGGCTGGCAATTCGGACTCAGCAATGCGGCAAATGCGTGAGCAACGTCCCGCAGTTTTAATACTGGATATATGGCTAAAAGATAGCTTGATGGACGGAATAGATATTTTAAAGTTCGTAAAATCAAATTACCCAGAAGTCCCAGTCGTTATTATATCTGGGCATGGCAATATCGAAATTGCCGTGGCGGCAATTAAACAGGGTGCCTTTGATTTTATTGAAAAACCTTTTAACCTCGATCAACTAATTCTTGTCATAAGTAGGGCCGCTGAAGTATCAAATTTACGGTTAGAAAATTCTGTTTTAAGAAGCCAATATAGTCAGCCGCTAGAGCTCAACGGACAAAGTACTGTTTTTAAAACATTAAAGGGAAATCTGGACAAAGTAGCAAAGTCAAATGGTAGGGTTTTGATTACAGGTCAATCAGGTAGTGGCAAAGAAACGGCAGCAAGATATATCCATGGAAATTCTAATCGTGCTTCTGCACCCATGGTTATTATAAATTGTGGTGCTTTGAAAGCTGAGACATCGGATGCTGCTTTGTTTGGCACTGAAACTGTAAATAAAGGTATAGAAACTGGTTTTTTTGAGAAGGCTCAGGGGGGAGTTTTGTTTTTTGATGAAATAAGTGCTTTGCCTTTATCTACTCAAAGCAGAGTCCTTCGAACTTTGGTTGATCAATATTTTATTCGGGTGGATGGTTCGGAGCAATTGAAAATAGATGTACGAATTATTTCAACTACTGCCCGCGATCTAAAGCATGAAATACAGGCTGGGAACTTTAGGGAAGAGTTGTACCATCGTCTAAACGTTGTTTCTATTTCCGTACCAAGTTTAGAAGATAGACGGGAAGATATTCCTTTGCTTGCAGAATATTTTTTGGAGGAATTTAATGAAAAACTTAATTTACCAAAAAGGTCTCTGAGCAAAGAGTCTGCGGCGACTTTACAAAGCATGAATTGGCAAGGAAATATCCGGCAATTAAGAAATATTATAGAACGAATTTTAATTATGGGACCGGATCATGGATCGATTGAAGTTGATGAGTTACCAAAAAATGAGCTAAGAACTAATGCTAAAGATGATCATTTGATTTTATCAAATAGTGTATCTGCTATGTCGTTAAGAGAGGCTCGAGAATTGTTTGAACGTGAGTACTTACTGACTCAGATTGACAGATTCGGTGGTAATATTAGCCGAACAGCTAGGTTTGTAGGAATGGAGCGTTCTGCATTACACAGGAAGTTAAAGTCTTTGGAGATAGTTGGTATAAAAAAAGGTAATGGCTAATAAAGTGGGTTAATTACTCTTTTTTTCTATAATTGACCTCTGTTGGGTTGTCTGGCAGTAGTTGCCAATATTAGTTGGGTTTACTGAACTCAAAGGGGCAGTCCCATGAAAATTATAATTTGTGGTGCGGGACAGGTCGGGTGGCAGATAGCTCGGCATCTCGCTAATGAAAACAACGATATTACTATCGTAGACCGTGACGCTGATTTAGTCCGCCGGGCAACGGATACATTAGATGTACAGGGCATTGTTGGTTTTGCTAGCTACCCAGATATATTAGCCCGCGCAGGGGCGGTTGATGCCGACATGATTATTGCGGCAACTCACTCTGATGAGGTAAACATGGTTACATGCCAGGTTGCTCATTCTGTTTTTAATATACCTCGTAAAATTGCTCGGTTGCGTGCTCAAAGTTATCTAGATGCAATCTATTCAGATTTGTATCGTCGTGATCATGTGCCAATTGATGTAGTTATTAGCCCAGAGAGAGAAGTGGCAAACGCTGTCCTAAGGAGATTAGAAACACCGGCCGCGTTCGACACCGAATTTTTCTTAGGTGGTGAAATTCAGATGATTGGAATTACTCTTACCGATGGTTGCCCTGTTATAAATACACCGTTGCGACAACTTTCTGACTTATTTTCAACCCTTTCAGCTATTGTTGTCGCCATTCGTCGCGAAGGAACTATGTTTGTACCTGGGTCTGGAGATCAACTTTTTATTGGTGACTCTTGCTATATATTCGTTCAAAAAGTGGATGTTCAGCGTACACTAGAAGTATTTGGAAAAACTACAAATACGCAGGAACGAGTAGTGATTGTTGGCGGTGGAAATGTTGGTTTGTCTGTCGCCAAAGACTTAGAAACTAAGGGAAGCCATATTCGTGCCAAGGTGATTGAGAGAGATAGGTCGATAGCAGAGCATGCGGCTGAAGTCCTCGAAAAAACTATTGTTCTCAATGGAGATGGTTTGGATGGTGATATTTTAGCTGAATCTAATATTGAGCGTTCAGACGCAATTGTAGCAGTAACAGATGACGATAAAACAAATATATTGGTAGCTGTTAGGGCTAAGTCAATGGGATGTCCGTTAGCTATTTGTTTAGTAAACGATCCATCTATGGTGATGCTGTTGCAAGATATGGGAATTGATGCGTACATAAATCCAAGAGCGACAACAGTATCATCGATTTTACGGCACATCCGTCATGGACGTGTTCAGGGTGTCTATTCAATTGGAGACGCCGAGGGCGAGGTAATTGAGGCGCAAGTGCTATCCACATCCACTATCGCTGGACAGTATATTCGTGATATAGAGTTTCCTGAAGGGGTACGGATTGCCGCGGTGCGTAAAGAAAAAAATATTCTTAAACCGACTGGATCGGTTAGGATTGAAGACGGAGATCAAATAGTATTATTCGCTCTTTCGGATGATGTTCGAGAGGTTGAGCGCCTATTACAAGTTACAATTGATTTTTTCTAATTATGTGGTTGGAATTCAAAAGCCTGCCCCTAGTAATTTCGCTATTAGCTTTGCTTGTTACGACTATGCTAGTTCCAGCAATGTATGGGTTATTATTTGGTGAAGTTTACCAAGGGCGGACTTTCCTATATGCGGTGCTACTAGGCTCATTTTCTCTCACTTTTATTTGGTTAGCGGTTAAAAATAATCCAAAACCGTCGAAAAGACATACGGATTTGTGGTCACTTTTGGCATTCTTTATTGTTTTTCCGATAGTATTAGCAGTTCCGTTTCAAGAGTCTTTAGAAACTGGCAAAATTATTGATGCTTACTTGGATTTAGTTAGTGTCATCACTACCACTGGATTAAAAGTTTATCCAGATAGTTATCTGACAGTAACCCTAGTTGTCTGGAGGGTGTGCTTGGGATGGATTTGTGGTTTTCTAATGTGGGTTTTTGCGTGGTCAATTTTTGCTCCATTGAACCTCGGAGGCTTTGAACTTCTTGAAATAAAAAGTAACCAAAAAGCGGCATCAAAAAAAGGTTTTATTGATCGAGGTCGATTGCCTTCTGAAAAGTTTTGGAGTGAGGCGGTTCGGCTAGCGCCAATTTATATCGGTATCACTGTATTTTGTTCGATAGCACTTCTTATATCGACTAGGGAACCTGGTTTTGCGGTTCTTAGGGCTATGTCGACTGTGGCAACTTTTGGAATTTACCTGCCTGGTGAAGGAGCTAGAGGGTTCACCGGCGAGCTTATTTTAGTTATTGTTATGATGTTTGCATTATCAAGAGCCACATTTTCTGGCCAATTTTCTAAAAAGAAGTGTTTTGAATTACTTCTTGATCGAGAATTTCGTCTAGGTTTAGCCATCTTTTTCTGTTCAACAATAATAATTTTTTGTTTAACTTTAAAAACTGAATTTGAGTTTTCTCAGGTTTTAAAAGTGCTTTGGGGAGCTTGCTTCACAAGCATCTCGTTTTTAACAACTACGGGTTTAGTATCAGAATTTTTGCCTGCAGATTTTGTTACTTTTATCAAAGCTAATTTGATTCTTTCAGCCCTTGCGATGTTCGGTGGGGGTGTTGCTACTACCGCTGGCGGCATAAAGCTTTTACGGATTTACATTTTGAGTATTCATTGTAAATCTGAAGTGTATCACTTGCTATCACCAGCCCGAGTAATAACTGGACAAAATGATCTTAAAGTAAAAAACTATAATAATGCCATGTTAGCTTGCGTATTTTTTATGGTTTTTATTCTCAGTTTTGCTCTAATAACACTTGGCTTATCATTGACTGGTAGTAGCGTAAACGAAGCTGCTACGCTTACACTGGGCACTATAACCAATACTGGACCAATAATTGATCAATTTAAGGTTAGCTCAGTTCCTATAATTGAATTTGAATTCTTAGCTAAAATTATATTAGTGGTTTCGATGGCTTTAGGTCGTATTGAAGTCTTAGCGCTTTTAGCTCTGTTAAATCCCGATATTTACAGTTGAATAAAAGCAAAGTCGGTTTGTACTGGAATATTCACTGCAATACCGCCATAGTCTGTCAGGAAAGTATGCCGATGAGCGTAATTATAAACAAGAGGGCTAAACAATGGCTTCAGAAAAACAAAATTTACAAGATGCTTTCTTAAACCAATTAAGAAAAACAAAAACGCCGTTAACTATATTTCTAATAAATGGAGTTAAGTTACAGGGTGTTATTACCTGGTTTGATAACTTTTGTGTTTTACTACGCCGTGATGGACAATCGCAATTAGTTTATAAACATGCGATTTCAACGATTATGCCATCCCAGTCGATATCTCTGTATGATGGAGAAGAATAGTATTGGTGGGTTCCCAGCTTGCAGAAACTAAGACTATAGCATGGGTATTGCTTCCTCATAATAAAACTAAATCAAGTAACCGTTCACCAAATTATTCTATGGTAGAGGCAGTTTCTCTTGCCAATGCTTTGCCAAATTTAAACGTTATTGGAAATTTAATTGTTAATTTTCGTAGTGTGCACCCTGGAACATTTTTTGGGAAAGGCAAAATAACTGAACTTGAATCGGTTTTCAAAAATTCTCATGTAGAACTTGTTTTAATCGACGGCCACATCAGTCCAGTTCAGCAACGAAATTTAGAAAAAAAATGGGCTGTGAAAATCTTAGATCGTACTGGATTGATCCTAGAAATATTTTCTGACCGCGCGCGTACAAGAGAGGGCGTTTTGCAAGTTGAAATGGCCGCGCTAAGTTATCAGAAAACTCGGTTGGTAAGGGCTTGGACACATCTCGAACGGCAGCGCGGTGGCTTGGGTTTTGTGGGAGGGCCCGGCGAGACCCAGGTTGAGTCTGATCGACGCGCAATCGATACTCAATTAACGCGTCTGAAAAGGCAATTAGATAAGGTTGTTAAGACCCGTCAACTTCATCGAAATGCGCGAGCAAAGGTTCCTTATCCGATTGTTGCCTTAGTGGGTTACACAAACGCCGGTAAGTCAACTTTGTTTAACTTCATTGCTGGTGCAGACGTTTTAGTTGCCGATATGTTGTTTGCAACATTAGACCCAACTATGCGTGCTGTTCAATTGTCGTGTGGTATGGATGTGATTGTATCGGACACAGTTGGATTTATTACAAATTTACCAACTGAGTTGGTAGCATCTTTTAAGGCTACCTTGGAAGAGGTTACCGCAGCAGACTTGGTGGTTCACGTACGTGATATTTCACATCCTGAAACTACTGAGCAAGCCAAAGATGTAGAAGTAGTGCTCGAGACGCTGGGGTTGAAAACTGGTATTCCAAGAATAGAAATTTGGAATAAAACTGATTTACTTGAACCTACCACTTTTGAAAGTTTTAGTAATGCTTGTGATCGCTTGAGTAACGTCTACATGATTTCGTCAACCAGTGGTGAGGGGGTTCAAACTTTTTTGGCTGCACTGTCGAGTTATTTATCGGGTGACAAAACTTCTGCTATACTTACAGTGAGTTTCTCAGAAGGTAAAAAAAGAAGCTGGCTTTTTGATCAAGGGGTCGTTGATAAAGAACAACAGACCAACACAGGTTTTGAAATTTGGGTGAATTGGACCGCAAGACAAAAAAAACTTTTTACTGATTTATAAATTTTCCAATAGGTAGAAGTCTTGTAATGCCAGTGGCTCCAGCTCGAGCTAAACTCGCATCTAAAGACATGGGAATATACTCACCACGTCTCCATAGCTTTCCTAAATTGTCGTAAAAGCGTGAAAGAGGGTGCCCGCTCTGGCCTGTTGAAATTATAAACACAGAGCTATCGGGATCTGAAAAATCATAAACCCCCCTATAGGCGGCTGAGTGAACATTTCGATAAGGATTAGCTCCAAACCCCCTAGTTTTGCCGCGTTGTAGAGTGTTATCCCCACCTGAAGTTGATTGCCTTATATTTACAAACCACTTTAGTAGTGGAAACTTTCCTAATTCTTGGTGGTCGTGAGTAGCCTGGTGCGCTTCACCCCAGCGAAGAGCTAATATGTCTTTTGTATAAACATTACCCAACCAAAGCAAAGCATCATCTAGGGCCAGTTTAGCCATTTCTGAACACGTTTCTACTTGGTTAGATTGTATGATATCGCACCACTTTCCAGCGCCATTAATGTTTCGAAAAACACGTTCAATGAACAAAGGTTGCACATGAGTAAATTCAGAATGTAATGGTCCAAGTTCATCCCGAATTAATCGCGTTTGTAAGGCGCGGATCCATGATGCATAAATCAATGGCTCTGGAATATGCTCATTCATATCACCGTTCCAATTTGCTAATAACTCTAATGCCAGTTTTTTATTTGTTTTGGAGCTTTCTGAATTATTTGTGCCAGATTTGAACCAAAGCTCCGCTCCAATTAGAGGTAGCAAAGTTCTCGCTGTTGGAGAAATATTATCAAGTTGGATTTCAATGAAGCTATCACGTGTATGTGTGGAACGGTTTTGCATTAAGCCTCTCCAGCGCTGGACCCTTTCAGTATCCCCCCATTCATAACTTATGTGCTCTGGAAATGGTTTATTGATAATTTTATTGTTTGTATTACCCAATACCCCTCCTGTTGGATTTAAAAAGATAGGATTAAATGATTGGTCATACACACCGTGCCATTTATTAAACTCAAGCCAGCCTCGAGTTGGCATTCTGCCCCTGGACTGATGTTTTGAATGGCGTTTTGGCAAAGAACCAATGGTTCTCATGGCTATTTCTTTTTTGTCGGCAAGAATTAAATTTTGACCTGGTGCGATATAAATCTTAGAAGCCTCTAATGCCTGTTTGACAGATTTGGAGCGCATAATATTGATCATAGCTTCAATCGACGTGTCTTTTGGAGATAGTAATGTTGAAGCGACTGAAACAACATGTCCATTTGGCGTGATTGTTTCCAGGTTCAAATTACTATCAGAAAGAATAGGTCCGTTATCTGTCCATAGAAGGTCCACAGTTACAGCCGGTTGATCCTTAATTTTTATTATACTCTGTTTCTTAATAAATGCTTTAAAGCTATTAGCCGATTGGTATTGATTTGAAGTTTCTGGATTGAGTTTCTCAATATATAAATCTGTATCGTCTATGCTAGCGCTAGTTAACCCCCACCCAAGACTTTCAGAGCGCCCAAGAAGTATTGTTGGTATTCCTGGTATTGTGGCTCCTACCACTGCTCCTGAAGCAAGATCTAGGCGAGCTAAATACCATTGTGATGGAGCTGTTAGAGCCGTGTGAGGATCGTTAGCTAATAAAGTACCATTTACAGCGCTTCTGCCTGGCGCAGCAGCCCAGGCATTTGATGCTCCTGATAAATTTATACTTTTAAGAGGTGATAGCGATAGGGGTGGTTTAAGTAGATTTTGTTCCTCCTTAGAAGTGATAGAAAATGATGAGGCAAAACTGGCTAGCTCTACAACACCAGTTCCTGGAACATCAGGTAGAATATCTTTAACGCGTTGGTCACCAAGAACTAATGAGACGCGAGCACGTAAAATTTCACTTTGAAGATGATTTGACTGTTGGAGACCTATTAACTTCAAGATAGCCAAGCTATCTGCAGGGCTCCAAGCTGCAATAGAATTTGAAAATAAGAAAAACTCTGGTGCACCCCGACCCAAAGAATTATCATTTATTTCAGACAGTCGAGCGTTAACTCCAGCAGCATAAGACTCTAAAAACTCCTGGATTTCGGGAGTCAGGGTCAATACAGAATTTCGAGCTGCTTCATAAATACCCAACCTTCGTATTAATATATCAGATTTTAATTTATCTTGGCCAAAAATTTCAGATAGCCTTCCCTGGGCCGTTCTTCTGAGCATCGTCATTTGCCACAATCGGTCCTGTGCATGCACGTATCCTAGACCAAACATAGTTGTGGTATCTGTTTTACCAAAAATATGTGGTATATTAGCGGTATCGCGTACTATTTCTATTTCAGATGTTAAACCTTCGAGCGTTGCCGTTTTGTTGTATTCGGGCAGGGAGCTCCTTAGGAAGAAAAACAGAGTTAAAAAAAGTACAACGCTGCTAAGGCCTATGGCGGCTGTAATCCATAAAAGCCAAGCCAATATTTGCTTCATGGTGTCCTCTTAGTCACTTTGGTCAGAGTGGCCTTTGACCATAATTATTAAAATATTCACTTTAAGGAATAATTCGTGAGTATTTTGTACCATCTAAGGTTGCTCCAAAACGCATGCCGGCCTGTGCAAAAATAATTGCCACGACATCACTCGTTGCACTGGTCGTTTCTGTTCCCAGATAATCACTTTGATCCTTATAAACATACTCAACGTTAGCTCCAGCAACCCACCCATTGGCGGTTCGAAATTCTCGCAGGGCACTTTCTGTCATAAAAAACAAAACATAAGAATATTGTTGGAAACCTATTTGTAGTCCAGCGCTAGCACTGGTGGAGGAATAATAATCAACGTTAACGTCCTCTATTTGTAGAGCTCCCCGACCGTAGCCTGTACCCAATCCGATACCAGCCTCTGTAATTAGTGGCATTACCAGCATTCCAGCTGCTTTTTTTGAAAGGTTTTGCGCGCCAGGATGCAATTGATACATGGTGCTCAGCGCAGCGTCTATCCTGGCATCTATTTCTGCTGCATTATTGTTGCCAATACCGTTACTACAGGCGGCAATCCCACCGAGAGCTATTAGCCCTAGAGCAAACTGTCGTCGATTATTTGAGATCATGGTTTTTCCATCCATAAATTGTCAGCACCCATTTTTTATCCTAAAGGCCTGATAGTGTCGATACTGGAGCAGCCTTTACCACTACCTACTTAATAACTCAGCCGCAACTGGTGCAAAATAAGTTAAGATGCCATCACAACCAGCTCGCTTAAATGCCAATAAGCTTTCTAACATTGCTTTTGTTTCATCTACATGTTCGTGGTTGTTAACGCTTTGGATCATAGCGTATTCGCCAGATACTTGGTAGGCAAAGGTTGGAACTCTAAATTGTTTTTTTGCTCGGTAGCAAATGTCTAAATATGGCATGCCTGGTTTCACCATAATCATATCCGCCCCCTCCGCTATGTCTCTCGCTATCATCCGCATCGCTTCATCGCCATTGGCGTAGTCTAATTGGTATGTATTTTTGTCACCGTCCAATGCGCTTGTTGCTCCAACTGCGTCACGAAATGGAGCATAAAAGTTGGAAGCAAATTTTGCTGAGTAGCTTAAAATACAAACGTTGTGTGAGCCATTCTGTTCTAGCATGGTGCGAAGCGCACCTATTCGACCATCCATCATGTCCGAAGGCCCTAATATATCAGCTCCAGCGGATGCTTGTGCAGCACCCATTTTAACTAAGGCTTCTACAGTTTCGTCATTTAATATTTGGCCGTCCCTTACGATTCCGTCATGACCTTTAACATTGTAGGGATCTAAAGCTATATCGGTCATGACTAAAATTTCTGGGACTGCGTCTTTGATCGCTCTGATAGCTTTGTTTGTTAAGTTATTGGAATTCCACGCTTCCTTACAATCTTCTGTCTTAAGGGTTGGTTCCGTATATGGAAAGATACAAATTGCTGGAATCCCTAAGCTCTTAGCTTTTGCAGCAAGGTTAGGCAGTCTGTCTATTGTATGACGTGATATACCTGGCATTGATGGAATTGGAAACGCGGTATCTTCGCCATCCATAACAAACAGGGGCCAAATGAAGTCAGAGGGTGATAGGGTGGTTTCGCGGATGAGCTCCCGTAAAGCTACTTTAGAACGAAGCCTACGGGGCCTGTAACTTGGAAAACGCGCCTGATTTTCAAAACTAGACATTACATACCTTTTTGGAAAAAACTGTTTGGGTTTTCATTGTTGTGGGTTCGGTGTAGCAGGTCACAAATGCGAATTCCAACTTCAAACGAACACTGATAATGATTTTTTCTATTTTCTTCTGGAATACATTTGATAGTGGTTGGTTCTGGAGCCTCCTTATACTTCAATGCCTATTCCATTGGCATCATATTCTAGGAATTCATGTCGAAATCATAAAGACTGCTGAGAGAAAGATAATAGAGCCCTATATTATGGTACAGTTGAAACGAAAAGCCCTAGTATTAGACCAGCCAAAATCATTTTTGGTTGCTTTTACAGCGTGTCTTTTAACCATGTTCTTGATACTCGGCTTTTGGTTTCAACTTAAAGCCTTTCAAGGATTTAGTTTATTGTTTTGTTTACAAGTTTTGGTGTTTTTTGTCAGCTATAAAACATCAAAAAAAATATTAACTTTTGACTATAGCTTCTCAGAAATAGTTGTATTAGTCAAAAATTTGCACCAAAAAATTAAGTTACTATTAATTTCAGCTATTTTGGGTGCGGCTATATTAAGTTTTGGACAATTAATTTAAAATTTATGAACAACTTTTCAAAAATAGTTTGGTTATTATATTATGGTCGCTAATCATGTTCTTTTGGGTGGAGTGCCTGAGGGCTTTGATGCCATGGCTATTGAGAAAGAGGCGGGAAAAGGTGGGGTGATTTATATCGCCCGTGATGCCAATAGGATGCAAGCATTACGATCAGCATTTGCTTTTTTTGCGCCTAAGGTGCCTGTTTATACTTTTCCTGCTTGGGATTGCCTTCCATATGACCGCGCTTCGCCCAGTGCTGATATCAGCGCTCAACGGGTGTCAAGTTTGACAACGTTTATGGCTCTAATGCCTGAAAGTTTTGTTGTTCTTACTAACATTGGTGCTGCCTGCCAGCGAGTACCTAGTAGGGAAATATTAAAAGATTCTATATTTAAGGCGTCTTTGCAATCAAGAGTTGATGAAAAAAACTTGCGTGATTTCTTAACCCGTATGGGTTTTGTCCAAACATCGACAGTTGTAGAGCCTGGAGATTATGCAATTAGGGGTGGCATTATAGATATTTTCCCTCCTGGCCATACCGAACCAATCCGTCTTGATTTTTTTGGAGATACTCTCGATGGCATTCGCACGTTTGACCCTTCATCGCAGCGCACAACCGGTTCGTTAACAGAAATAGCATTATCACCTGTTTCGGAGTTGATATTAGATGAAGCGTCGATCAAGAAATTTCGTCAAAGTTATAGATTAGAATTTGGAGCTGCTGGAAGTCATGATCCATTATATGAGGCAGTCTCAACTGGAAGAAAACAACAAGGCGTAGAACATTGGTTACCTTTTTTTTACGATGATTTGGAAACTTTATTTGACTATTTTCCTGATACTTCTGTTGTTTTAGATGATCAATTCGATGCGGCACGGTTGTCTAGGTGGGATATGATTGCCGATCAATATGATGCACGAAAGGTCGCGCTTGAGCAGAAGGTTAATTTAGATTCAATATATAAACCCACACCGCCGGAAATGTTATATATCAACGATAATTATTGGCAAAAAGTCATAAAAAACCGGCGAGTGGTTTCATTGTCTGTCCTTCCGCAGCCAATAGGACTTAACACACTTGATGCGGGTGCGCGAATTGGACGAAACTTTGCGCCAGAAAGACAGAGAGAAGACATTAGTCTTTTTAAAGAACTTTCAAATTATATAAATATAAAAATAAAAGAAAAACAAGTAATTATAACATCTTATTCAAGTGGTTCTCGGGAGCGTCTAAAAGGTCTCTTAAAAGATGAAGGTCATTTAAATATAAGTGATATTGATGATATTACTGATTTGACTGGGGATGGACTACACCTCGCTGTTTCATCCTTGGAACATGGATTTGAAAAAAATGATCTGTTGGTAATATCAGAGCAGGATATCCTGGGTGATAGGCTTGTTCGACCCAACAAAAAAAATAAACGGGCAGATAATTTTCTTACGGAAACTCAAAGTTTAAGTACTGGCGACCTAGTGGTTCACGTTGACCATGGTGTTGGACGATTTCAAGGGCTTGAAATTATCAGCGCTGCCGGTGCTGATCACGAATGTTTGAGATTAGAGTATGCGGAAAGTTCAAAATTATTTTTACCAGTAGAAAACATAGAGTTATTATCGCGGTATGGACATGAGGATGGCTTTCTTGATCGTTTGGGTGGTGGTGCTTGGCAGGCCAAAAAGGGAAGATTAAAAGAACGTATTCGAGAAATGGCTGAAAAGCTAATTCGCGTAGCTGCTGAAAGAGCTTTACGTAAAGCACCCATATTTGAACCTCCTATTGGCATGTGGGATGCGTTTTGTGCACGTTTTCCTTATCAGGAAACAGATGACCAACTTACCGCCATTGCGGATGTTTTAGACGATCTAGGTGCAGGCTTGCCAATGGACCGCTTAATTTGTGGGGATGTAGGTTTTGGTAAAACTGAAGTTGCCATGAGAGCTGCTTTCGTCGCGGCCCTTTCCGGTGTGCAGGTGGCCGTTATAGCACCAACTACATTACTAGCCCGCCAACACGTTAAAAGTTTTGTTGAGAGATTTAGAGGGTTTCCCATTGAGATTAGACAGTTGTCTAAATTTGTAACCAGTAAGGAGGCAAACACAACCCGAGAAGCACTTTTGCGGGGTACTGTTGATATCGTTATTGGAACACATGCTGTTTTGTCTGATCAGGTACGTTTTAAAAATCTGGGGTTATTGGTTGTTGATGAGGAACAGCGGTTTGGAGTTGGACATAAAGAGCGTCTAAAGGAAATGCGGTCTGATATTCATGTTCTAACACTAACGGCCACACCAATACCTCGAACGCTTCAGTTATCACTAACTGGTGTTCGTGATCTTTCAATCATTGGAACACCACCAATAGACCGATTGGCTATCCGGACCTATGTGAGTGAGTTTGATACTATTACATTACGGGAAGCTTTATTACGAGAGCACTACAGAGGAGGTCAAAGCTTTTTTGTAGTCCCGCGAATAAAGGATATACCTGAGATAGAGACATTTTTAAAAGATCACGTACCAGAAATTAGCTTTGTTGTTGCCCATGGGCAGATGGCTGCTGGAGCGCTTGACGATAAAATGAATGCTTTTTACGATGGAAAATATGATGTTTTGCTTGCCACAACCATTGTTGAGTCTGGACTAGACATTCCAACAGCTAATACGATGATAATCCACCGAGCTGATATGTTTGGTTTGTCTCAACTCTATCAAATCCGGGGCAGGGTGGGACGTTCAAAAACCCGTGCTTTTGCTTTTTTAACTACAAAGCCCCGCAGTAAATTGACGCCTGTAGCTGAAAAACGTCTCCGTGTTTTGGGATCGTTAGACTCACTAGGGGCGGGTTTTACACTCGCCAGTCAGGATTTAGATATTCGGGGTGCTGGAAACTTATTAGGAGAAGAGCAATCCGGACAGATAAGGGATGTCGGTTATGAATTATATCAACAAATGCTGGAAGATGCGATTGGTAGAATAAGGTCTGGAGAAACGGAAGCTAGCTTTGAAAATGATCAGTGGGCGCCCCAGATCAACTTGGGTGTTTCTGTGCTAATTCCCGAAACTTATGTTCCTGATTTAGATGTTCGTCTTGGTTTGTATCGCAGGCTTTCTAGTTTTGCCACTAAAGTTGAATTAGAAGGTTTTGCGGCAGAGTTGATAGATCGTTTTGGAGCTTTACCGAAAGAAATTAATACTCTTTTGTTGATCGTTCGAATAAAAGCAATGTGCCGTAAGGCAGGGATTGCTAAACTAGATGGTGGGCCTAAAGGGGCAACCATCCAATTTCATAATGATAAATTCAAATCTCCAGGTGGTTTAGTGGCTTTTTTAGAGGATCAGCGAGGGTTAGCTAAAATACGAGATAACAAATTGGTGGTTCGCCGGGATTGGACACTTACAGCGGATAAAATTAAAGGCGCGTTTACCATCGCAAAAGATCTAGCTTCACTCGTGGCTCAAGAATTAAAACGTAATAACTAACTTTCTAAATCCTCTTGTAATTCATTTATAATGCGGCCCCAAAGCTGTGATGTTTGGGAACCTGAAACAACATTTTGGTTTGCAATAATAAAGGTTGGCACTGCCGTAACTCCCATCTTTCGACTATGTGCACTCCTTTCTTTTATTAGCTGTATATCAGAATCTCCATTCAACAAGCGAGCAACTATATCGCGGTCCATCCCAACCTTACAGGCAATATCACAAAGTGCGTCGTGATCTCCAATATCGATTGCGTTGCAGAAATATGAATTAAAAAGTTCATCAATCATCTTTTGTTGTTTGTGCTCCAAGCCTGCCCAATGAATTAAACGGTGTGCATTAATTGTATTTGGAGTACGTTTAATGCCGGAAAAGTTGATGGTTAGATCTAATTCAAGGGCTTTTTCTTCTATGGTTGAGTAAAACTCAACAGCTTGCATTTTACTGCCAAATTTATGTTCGAGGTAGTCACGCCGGTCCATACCAATACTAGGCATATTGGGGTTCAACTGAAATGGATGCCATTCAATTTGGAAGGGATGACTTTTGTTTGCTTTCAAAGCCTGGTCGAGTTGAGTTTTTCCAATAAAGCACCAAGGACAGATAGGATCTGAGATAACGTCAAGCTTAATCATAATTATAACATCCAAAATTTAGGTAGGGCAGGCCTCGTTAGTTATTTCTGTGCTCTATTTGCTAAATGCTAGATATTTAAAAATTTGTCTATAGTGGGCCAGTTGCAAGCAATCCAACACCGGTTTAAGTAATCTGAATGGGTAAAAGCAATCAAACATCAATTGTTCAAATAGCTAGAGAAAATGGTGAGACAGACAATGCCCTTCCATTAGATCTTGGTTTACGAGTTCGTGAATTACGTAAGGCGCGCAGTTGGACCTTAGAGCAGGCTGCAAAGCATGCAGGACTGGCAAGGAGTACTCTATCCAAGATAGAAAATGGTCAAATGTCACCCACATATGATGCGTTAAAAAAATTAGCAGTAGGATTGGAAATCTCGATACCTCAGCTGTTCACTCAACCAGTTAAGGATCAAATTAACGGTAGATTGTCTGTCACAAAATCAGGTGAGGGCCAAAATCATGTAACTGTTACTTATGAACATGAGCTGCTGGCAAATACCCTATCTAAGAAACAAATGCTTCCGTATCGTGCCGTTGTTCGCGCAAGATCAATGGACGAGTTTGATGGGTGGGTCAGACACGATGGCGAAGAATTTTTATATATTTTGACTGGTATGATTAGCCTAATTACTGAGTTTTACGAACCAATTGAAATGCGGAGGGGCGATAGCGCTTATTATGACGCGTCGATGGGTCACAATTTAGTGAGTGTAAGTCAGGATGACGCAACTATTTTATGGGTGACCTCTTTAACCTAAATAATATTTTAATTAAAAACGTGATATCATAGTTGAAACCTTAACTAAATTGATACTTCTGAAGCTTTTAAATGTTGATGTTTGAATTGAAAAATTCTTCTCGAGGTCAGTTTTTAGAATTCAGATAAGCTTTAAAGAATATCTGTTAAGCGTGCTAAGGGTGCGACGGATCTATCACAATCGTTGTCGGGTTTATTAATCGGGCTCATGCCACCAAACGTCTGGCAGGAAACCAATCCAGTCACCATACATTGGAAGGCGATCTGAAAATTTAATTTCCTTAACGTGCGCAAGCCTGCTCACAGTATTGGTGTGTATCGGTATGACATAGCGACCAGCAGTTAAAATTCTGTCTAATGCCTGAGCAGCAGCGAGAAACTGATCATGACTTTTTGAGCTAACAAGCCTTGAGATCATATCTTCAGCAGCGGGAGAGTTCATTCCCATCCAATTACGGGTCCCAGGTTCATCAATTCCTTCTGAACCCCAATATAACATTTGCTCGTTACCAGGGCTTAAGGACAAACCTCGACGATAATAAGCCATGTCAAAATCATAAATTTGGGTACGTTCCTTATATTGAGCTGAATCTAAAATCTCAGTGGTTAACTTAATGCCTAACCGTTCTAAAGCTTGCTGATAAACTGCCATCATGGACTGGCTCTCTGTATCGCCCTGTTTGAGTAGTGTTACAATCTGAAATGGCTTTCCTGTTTGGTTTTTTCGCAAGCCATCGATTACGGTCCAACCAGCTTTATTTAATAGGTCGTCTGCAATTTTTATATTTTTTCTGTTTCGAACTGTACCGTCCGAAACAGGCAGAGTGTAACCGTCCATAGTACCTGGCAATAGGCTTGCAGCGTGTGGTTGTAAAAAATCCCTTACCATACCTTCTGCAGGTCCAGTCTTTTTTGACAGAACAGAGTTAGAAAAATAAGATTGTATCCGATTTTGTCTGCCTCCTGTATTACTTTGGTTTATAAACTCAAAATTAAAAGCAGTGATCAATGCTTCGCGAACTCTCCAATCCGCAAATTTTGGAAGCCGAGTATTCATCACAAAGCCTGTTATTCCGCTTGGCCTTTGATGTGGAATTATAGATTTAACGACACTTCCGTCTTTTACTGATTTGAAATCGTAAGAATTTTCCCATCGTTCTGCATTTAATTCACGAAAAGATGAGGACTCACCGGCTTTAAAAGCTTCAAATTGGACAGACCCGTCAGCGTAAAAGTCTAGGCGTATTTCATCAAAGTTATTAGTCCCCCGCCTGAATGGAATTTGAGCGCCCCAATAGCTGGGATTTCTTGTTAACTTAACAAAATTACCAGGATCAAAATCTGTAATAACATAAGGGGCTGTTGAAATTGGTATTTCGTTTAGACCGGAATCAACAAAGTCTTTTCCATCCCATTGAGCTTTTTTAAGTATTGGACGAAGGCCTACCAAGAGTACAAGTTCTCTATCGTTTGAATTAAAGGTAAATTTTACTTTGTTGGCAGCTGTTTTTTTGATGGTTTCAATTTTTTTCCATAATCCATGATAACGTGGGTGACCTATGGTGCCTAATGTTTCATACGACCAGATTATGTCTTCGACAGTTACAGGCGTTCCGTCTGAAAACTTCGATTTTGGGTTTAATGTAAATTCAACCCAGTTTCGGGTTTCATCAGTCTCAATTGATTCGGCCAAAAGACCGTACAAAGAGAATGGTTCGTCATAGGAGCGCCCCATTAGGCTTTCATAAGCAAGAAATCTCAGCTGCCATGGAACGTTACCTTTTCTAACGTGAGGGTTGAGGGAAGTGAAGGTTCCGCCCTCAGCGGAAATGATGGACCCACCCGTTGGAGCATTAGGATTAGCATATGGCAAAGACACAAAATCGTGTGGTAGGGCGGGCTCTCCATACATAGCTATGCCATGTTTTGGTTCTGCAACAACAACTTCGGTGTTTAGAAAGAAGCTCATAATCAAGATTATTAATAGTGATTTTGTTTGTCCCATTTCATAAGCCATATAATACTTTATCCCTAAGATAGTTTTGATATTAATCGGAGGTTACAGCCAAGAAATCAGTTTTTCAAATTTTTAGCTTGGAGTAGTCACTTAGATTGATTATAGAGTAAACACTGCTCGATAGGTTTCTGCCTGTATAGAAACCTGCCTCAATAACTTGACGCCAGCCTTGTGCTGGCGTTTTTTTTTAGTTTAACAATAGAAATCCCGCGATGGTTAGCATTGTTATACCAATTAATATATCTAATATCCGCCAAGCTAAAATAGAACTCATAAAGGGCGATAAGATACGAGCCCCATAACCGAGTGAAAAGAAAAATAACAAGGAACCCACACTCGCACCAGTTGCAAAAGCATACTTATGTGCCATGTCAACATACTGGACCGATACAGCGCCAATGAGGCCTAGTGTATCCAAATAAACGTGTGGGTTTAGAAAAGTAAAACCTGCGAGTGCCACCAAAGATTTATTCAACGAAGAACTTTCATTGCCAATTTCCATGGCATAACTGCCCTGATATGCATTTATAAAGCGCATTATCCCATAACCAGAAAGGAAAGTAGCGCCTGCTAATGCCATAATTTTGGATATTCCAGGTATAATGTTTGAAATAGTGCTGAAACCAATTACACCTATCCATATCAGTAACGCGTCTGAAATAGCTGCAAAAATGCAAATTACAAAAATATGATTACGTAATAAGCCCTGCCGCAGAATAAAAACATTTTGTGCACCTACGGCCAAAATCAACGTAATAAGTGTAAGAAACCCTGTAATAAAAGGTGTAAGCAATATAAAAGTTATTCTTTTTCAGCTGGATAAACTAATCCAGCTGAAATTACTAATTTTGCAGCCTCCTCAACAGACATCGCCAATTCATTAATGTCTTTAGAGGGTAAAAAAAGCATGAATCCAGAGGTTGGATTAGGGGTCGTGGGAACAAAGACAGACACTAAATGGTCGTCTTTGGGAGAATACTTTTCAATTTCCCCGCGGGCGCTGGTGGCAATAAAACCAATCGCCCAGATTCCTTTGCGTGGGTATTCAATTAGGCAAGCTTTATCAAAGCTACTATTCTTTTGATTAAATACAGTTTCAGCTATTTGTTTTACGCTACCATACACAGTTCTTACTACAGGCATCCGTTCGACTAAACTCTCCCCGTAGCGAAGTAATGAACGGCCAACGAAGCCCTTACCCAACCAGCCAACAAAAATGGTAAATGCCAAGAAAACTACTAGTCCCACGCCGCGTATATCAATTTGGTCATTCAGCTGGATATTATATAGCGTTTGAACGTAGCGGTGTGGCTGGTAGGTGTCGGGCACAATAGACCAAACGCGAGAATCTATCCATCCTACAACGGACCACATTAGCCAAGCAGTCAGAGTAATTGGCGCTATAATGATCAGACCCGTCAGAAAGTTTGACCGTAGTGAAGATGCCCAACTTTGGCGCTTTTTTATATTTCCATGAGGTTTACTCATAAAATACCCCTAAAAGATCAATTACTATGATGTAGCTAGAGCTTTGCAATGTTACAAGAATTAAGAAAGTTTAAAGTAAACTTAGTTACGAATAAAAAAATGTTTTAGAAATTTCTGAGGCAAGTCGGGCGTTGTTTTTTACTAAAGCAATATTGGTGGTCAAAGATTTACCCTCCGTGAGCTCAAAAATTCTATTTAAAAGAAAAGGTGTTACGGCTTTGGCATTGATCATGAGTTTTTTTGCCTCTATCAGCGCTTCTTCGATCAAAGGTTCAATAACGTCGGCAGATATTTGATCAGCCAATGGTACTGGGTTAGCTACTAATTGGCCCCCATCTAAACCAAGGGCTTTGTGAGCTAACATACTAGCCACAATTTCATCAACACTATTAACCCGTAATGGGGCAGGGACAGTACTTGTCGAGGACCAAAAAGCAGGCATAGAATTTTGTCCATAAACTAGGACAGGAACACCATTAGTCTCTAAAACCTCCATTGTTTTTGGGATATCTAAAATGGCTTTTGGCCCTGCTGCAACCACTGTCACGTCGGTTAGGGCTAACTCGCGCAAGTCAGCTGAGATATCAAAGTTTAGCTCTGATCCTCGGTGGACACCACCAATGCCACCTGTAGCAAAAACTTGAATTCCAACAGATTTTGCTACAATCATAGTTGCAGCAACCGTCGTAGCGCCAGTCTTCCCGTTAGCGATAGTGAATGCAATATCAGCCCGCGAAACCTTAACCACGTCCCTGGTTTGGGCTAATTTTTTGAGTTCAACATCTTCAAGTCCGATATGTATTGACCCATCCAAAATAGCAATTGTTGCTGGAATAGCCCCATTTTGTCTTACGATTTCCTCCACCTCCCGTGCTACCTGAATATTTTTTGGGTAGGGCATTCCATGAGTAATGATTGTACTTTCCAGTGCAACAATTGGTTTACTGTAGCTACCCATTTTATTTCGGGCTTGATTGACCTCAGAATTATAAACGATTTTCATTACTTATTTCCCGATTTCCCTGAAACGTAATTGGATGCGGCATTTGCGGCTGATTGCAAAGAAATCTCACGTGTTGTTCCACTAAGTTCTGCTGCAATATGCGCTGCCATAAATGTATCACCAGCGCCAGTCAGTTTAGTTGCTAGTGCGTACGGTGGCATCGCTGTCACAAATCCGTTTTGGTCAGCTAGCGCTGCGGCCTTTGGGCCATCTGTTACAACTGCTCTGTGTGCGCCACGATCAACCAAGCCACGGGATGCAGCCTCTGCGCTTAAAAACTCTTTTTGGCATAAAAGTTCAGCCTCCTTCACGTTAGCGTAAAAAGTAGCACCCTTGTGTGTGAGTAACGGTATTAGACGTTCTGCTTTTCCGGGTGAAGCTGGAGCGACACGTAAATCTGAAGATGCAAATAAAACTGATGAGGAAATCTCAGTAATTAATTCAGTTGTAAGATTTCCATCAAGTGCAATTACCCCTGAGAAAGGATTTATAGACGTTCCAAGTTGGCCATTACTTAGCGGCTCTAAAATCTTATTGCCAGCCGCCTCGAGTGAATGCGCATCCGCGATGGCGGCAATTACTCCATTACTTCCTTCGATTGCCATATATTGGTCGGTGGGCAAGTCGTGAGAGCGATACAGGTAACTAATGTCAAGATCAAAATCTTTTGCTAATTTTATAAGATCTTTTCCAGCTCGATCTTGTCCGATGACGGAAAGTAGCGCTGGCCGCAGGCCAAAGTTCCTTAAAGCCATTGCTATGTTCATAGCCACGCCACCAGGTAATCTTGTAATATGGCCAGGGACGTCTGAACCCACCTGCATTGCAATACTGGAGCGTCCAATGACGTCCCAGAGCATGGAGCCAATACATAATATTTTTGGATTCTTTTCCATGTATTCCTGTTACTATCTCAAAGTTTAATAAACAAAGTATTTTAACGTCTCTGTTTGAAAGATTGGTCTTGCCTTTGCTAAAAGGCCGTATTAGTTGATCATTACTTCGCAGGTGGGGTATGGGCAGTTGAGGGAGAAATTCTCAAATGTCCGCCGGTTGAGATAAAACTCTACATCCCCGCTGAGGCTTAAACCGGAAAGGACATGACATGGCCGCAGACTTTACAATGCGTCAGTTACTAGAGGCTGGCGTTCACTTTGGACACCAAACACAGCGCTGGAACCCTCGTATGGGTCAATTTATTTATGGGGAGCGGAATGGCATCCACATAATGGATTTGACTCAGACTGTTCCGATGCTGGATGCGGCACTAAAGGCAATTCAGGATACGGTAGCTAAAGGTGGACGTATTTTGTTTGTGGGGACTAAGCGCCAAGCGCAGAACCCGGTAGCTGAGGCTGCGGAGAAGTGCGCACAATATTACATGAACCACCGCTGGTTAGGCGGAACTCTTACAAATTGGCAGACCGTTTCCAAATCTATTGCTCGTTTAAAGCAAATAGATGAAAAAATGGAGGTAGGGTTTGAGGGCCTTACAAAAAAAGAGCGTTTGGGTATGGAGCGTGACCAATCAAAGCTACAAGCGTCTCTAGGTGGCATCCGAGAAATGGGTGGGGTTCCTGATCTGTTGTTTGTAATTGACGTTAACAAAGAAGACCTGGCTATAGCAGAGGCAAAGAAACTGGGTATTCCAGTTGTTGCAATTGTTGATACAAACTGCCCGCCTGACGGAATTGATTATGTTATTCCTGGTAATGATGATGCAGCGCGTGCGATTGCTTTATATTGTGATTTAGCTGCTCGAGCCGCTCTTGAAGGAATGTCCACCCAGCTTGGTGAGGCAGGCGTCGATATGGGTGCGTTAGAAGACGCACCAGTCGAAGAAGCAGTTGTTGCTGAGGAAGCAGTTGTTGCTGAAGAAGCAGTTGTTGCACCTAAGAAGGCTGCTGCACCTAAGAAGGCTGCTGCACCTAAGAAGGCTGCTGCACCTAAGAAGGCTGCTGCAC
>ENA-OQVM01000207-OQVM01000207.1-marine-metagenome-genome-assembly--contig:-NODE-207-length-96469-cov-12.243879_pt1 | contig 96469 bp, 91 predicted proteins | sample MGYA00237776_ERZ505498 | MGnify/ENA primary metagenome ERZ505498 (study PRJEB26159, sample SAMN06265151) | marine metagenome | isolation source: Helgoland LTER site | place: Germany:Helgoland, sampling... | reverse complement strand
ATTACGACCTCGGCGGCCTGAACCTCTACGCCGGCTACGATGCTGACGAAGAAGGTGGTTCCATCGGCGCGACACTGTCCTTCTAAGGACACACTGAATCCTGGGGGTTTGGGGCCATGCGTCACGGACCCCCACGATGCTAAAGCCCACTTTTGTGGTCTTTTCCAAAAAAGAAAACTTAGCCTGCTCATGCACTTGAGCAGGCTTTTTTTATTCTGGGGCTTGGGCGCTCGCGGTGCCCACCTGTGATCGATTGCTTCACCGATTTGCGCTGTGCCACGGCGTTTCCTTGGGTCCATCGTCAAAGACCAACGCAGCCTGCGTCCCTGGCCAACGGTTGACCTGTCCCCGTCTCGCCGTGCACCCTGCGTTCGCAAGATTTATACAGAATCGGAGGAGGCACGCATGAAGATCGATAAGGCTTATCACGACGTTGGCGGTGATGATTTTGGCCCGGTTCCCATCGATGATGGATCGTATCAGCTGTGGGAACGGCGTGTTGATGCCATGATGCGGCTGCTGTCGTCTCCGGCGGTGGGTTTGATGCGCGTCGATGAATTACGCCGCGGGATCGAAACACTCGGCGAAGCCACCTACAACGCCGAACCTTATTACGGAAAATGGGCGCGCTCGTTGGCCAAAATCATGATCGAAAAGGGCGTTTTGAGCCAAGCGGATCTGGATGCGAAGATCGCTGAATTGCGCGCTGAGCGCGGGCTGACCCCGTGATGCAGGCGATATTTGGCCCCGGCGACCGAGTGCAGGTCATGGATTTAGAAGCCGAACAGGGCTTAACCGGGCACATGCGAGCGCCGGTCTATTGCCGGGGCAAAACCGGTGAGATTGAGCGGTTTTGTGGGGCTTTTGGCAATCCCGAAACCTTAGCCTATGGCGGAGACGGCACGCCCGCCCAACCGCTATACCGCGTTCGATTCAAGCAAGCAGATGTCTGGCCCGGCTACGCCGGTGCGGCGAACGACTGCATCGAGATTGAAGTCTATCAACATTGGTTAAAGGCTGGCTAAACCCATGTCCCACGCGCATTCACACGACCATCATCACGATCATGACCATGACCACGCGCCCATTGAGGCCGAGGATACGTCGTCCTCAGACACGGCTATTCTCGCCGATGCCTTGCGGATGGTGTTGATTGAGAAGGGGATTTTTACAGCCGCTGAGGTGCAAGACCAGCTGACATTGATGGAGGGGCGTTCAGACCGCAATGGCGCGGCCATGATCGCGCGCGCCTGGGTGGATGCCGACTATCGAGACGCGCTGCTCGCCGATGGCGCTGCGGCGGCTCAAGCGCTTGGGTACGATACCAAGGGCACGCCTCTGATTGTTCTGGAAAACACCGCCAAGGTTCACAACGTCGTGGTTTGTACGCTGTGTTCCTGCTACCCGGTCACGCTGCTTGGCCCGTCGCCGGAATGGTACAAGTCCAAGGCGTACCGTGGCCGTGTTGTGCGCGATCCGCGTTCGGTTCTGCGGGAGTTTGGGACAGAGATTGGCCCGGATCGCGAGGTGCGCGTCCATGATTCCACGGCCGACATGCGATACATGATTATGCCCAAGCGCCCGAAAGACAGCGCGGGGATGACAGAGGATGCCTTGGCGGGGCTGATCACGCGCAACGGATTGATTGGCGTTGCTGAACTCTAGACCCGCAAGGGGCCGGAACAGGCGCTAATCCGGCAAGGCGTCCAAGGTTTGCAGCAGGCTGAGATTGACGTGTTGGCGCAAGGTATCGGACGCCAACTGGGTATCGCGGGCCAGCGCGGCATCAAACAGGGTCCGGTGCTCGTCAAATGCTTCTTGGCCCCGGAACGTGACGACCAGCATCATGTACCGCAGATATTTGTCGTAGAGCACGGCGTGGAGGGACAGCAGGTTCTTGTTATTACACGCTTGAATCAAGGCGAGATGAAACTCCCAGTCGTAGCGCTTCCACAATTCTTTGTCGGAATAGTCGCCCAAGACCATCCGGTCTTCCACCCGTCGCAGCTTATGGTGGGCGGCGACGAGATCCCCTTCCCAGTCGGCATCGCCAGACGTGATGGACTCTTCCAGCGCGAAGCATTCCAAGAGGATCCGCATGGTTGCGACTTCATTCAGGTCTTTCTTTGATATGGGCGTGACGAAGAAGCCGCGTTGCTCTTCAGCCGCAACAAATCCTTCAGAACTCAGGCGGTTAAGGGTCTCGCGCAAGGTGGAAAGGCTCGCCTCATACCCATCGCGCAGGGCATTGAGCTTGAGCTTTTTTCCAGGCTCCAGCACGCCGAAGATGATATCGTTCTTCAGTCGATGATACGTGGACGATCCGACCGTGTTGAGTTTACCAACCATAGACCCTGTTTTCTTGCTCGGGCATAAAAACCTGTACTCTAAAATTTCATCAGATATTTTCGCAGCAAACACTATGCCTATAAATTCCCAAAATGTCAGATGTTTTTAAAAAAATCTTGCATACTGCGAATTGAATGATAGTAATCACTTCGTCCGCGCATCCGCGTTTGGATAAATGTTTGGGAGGACAATTATGTTTAAGATGACGCGTCGCGCTGCGATCGTTTCTCTGGCCGCGCTTAGCCTGACCGCTGGTGCCGCTACCCCGGCTTTCGCTCAAGATAAGCTGACTTTCACTCTGGCAACCTCTGGCTCCGACACGGACCAGCGTTCTGTTGCTATGGCGAACGTGTTTGCACCCATGGTTGCAGAGTTCGCTGACTACCGTCCGGGTTACAACGGTACGCTGTTCGCACAGGGCACCGAACTCGAAGCCATCAGCCGTGGTAACTTGACCATGTCGATCGCTTCCGCTCAGGAAATGGCTCAGTTCTTCCCTGAGTTCTCGATCTTCGCAACCGGCTACGTTCATCAGGACGCGGCGCACCAGGTTCGCGTCTTTAACGATCCGCTGATGGATGCGTTCAAGGCGACCGCTGAAGAAGAGCTCGGCGTTAAGCTGCTTTCCGTGATGTACCTTGGTCGTCGTCACGTAAACCTGCGCCAGACCCGTGATGAGTTGAACGTTCAGACACCAGCGGACCTTGCTGGCGTGAACCTGCGTATGCCGGGCACCGATTCTTGGCAGTTCCTCGGTAAGGCTCTTGGCGCTGCGCCAACACCTATGGCCTTCACCGAAGTTTACACCGCGCTGTCTACTGGCGCTGTTGACGGCCAGGACAACCCACTGCCAACCGTTGTGGATGCTAAGTTCTACGAAGTGACCAACCAGATTGCTCTGACCTCTCACCTTGTTGACCTGAACTACATCGCGTTCTCCAAGGAAACTTGGGACAGCCTGACATCAGACCAGCAGCTGACTGTTCAGCGTGCCGCTGATGCAGCGGCGGCTTACGGTCGTTTGAAGCAGCTGGACAAGGAAAACAGTCTTGCTGACTTCATCCGCAGCAATGGCGTTGAAATCTACACACCTGATCTCGAAGCGTTCCGTACGCACGTGCAGGCTCAGTACGTTGGTAGCGAAGTTGCTGCAACGTGGCCTGAGGGTGTACTGGAAAAGATCAACGCACTCGGCAACTAAGACGAGTCTGACAACCACGGGAGCGTTCTGATGACAGATACTGTAAAAGCACTCGCCCGTGGTGCTGCAATGATCGCCGCCAGCTTGCTGGCGGCGGTTTTTCTTACCTATCTCATGCAGCAGTATTCGATCCGCATCCTCGATGAGCGGTTCAAGTGGTCGAACGAGATTGTTGGCATCATCTTCGTCTGTCTGCTGTTTTTCTGGGGGCCGTTGCTGATCCGCAAATGGCTGTCCCACGGCGCAGAGTTCATTGCCGCCGGCTTGCTGGCCGCTGTCTTTGTGGTCTTTCTGCTCCAGATTTTTTCCCGCTATGTCATGAAAATGCCGTTTGGCTGGACGCTGGAGCTTTGCCTGATTTTGTGGGTCTGGCTCGTGTTCTTCGGCTGCGCCTTTGTGGTGCGCCAGCGGGATCAAGTGACCTTTGATGTGCTTTACTTCGCTTTGCCAAAGCCGGTTCGCATGGTCTTTGGCATCCTGACCTGTGTTTGCATCGTTGCAGCCTTTGTCTGGGCGCTTGTGCCGACATGGGATTACGTGGACTGGATGAAAATGCGCAAGACCGCCACCGTGAGAAATCCGCTGGACGGCGCAAAGATTCCGCTGCGGACGATCTTCATGGTGTTCATGATCTTCATGATTGCCGTCATCGCGCGCTTCATTCAGCGCACGATCGAAATTGTTCGCGCCGGCCCGGATGTGGATCTGGTGGAACTTGAAACCGCCGAAATGATCGCAGAAGAAGAGGCGCGCCAGTCATGAGCCTCGAACTCATTCTCTTCCTGATCGCGCTTTTCGGTCTTGCAGCGATTGGCACCCCCATTGGCTACACCATTCTGATTGCGTCTCTGGTTTATCTCGGCACGGCTGGGTTGGACTTGGCGCTGGCGGGTGAAAAGATCCTGCAGGGGTTGTTCAACAGCTTCATCCTGCTCAGCGTTCCGCTGTTCATCGTTGCGGCAAACATCATGAATGCGGGCAGTATATCGGACAGACTGCTCAATTTCTGTATTGCCATGGTTGGTCGCTTTCGGGGTGGCTTAGGGCATGTGAATGTCTTGGCCTCGCTGATCTTCTCCGGCATGTCCGGCTCAGCGGTCGCGGATGCGGCGGGTATCGGTAAAATCATCATTGGCATGATGACCAAAGAAGGGCGCTTCTCCCGAGGCTATGCGGCTGCGATTACCGCAGCGTCTGCAACGATTGGTCCGATTATCCCGCCGTCCATCCCGATGGTGCTTTACGCGCTGGTGTCCAACACATCGATTGGTGCGCTGTTCCTCGCTGGGATTGTGCCTGGATTGATCATGGGCGGGGTTCTGATGGTGATGAACGCCATCATCGCCACGCGCCGGGGTTTCACGATGGAAGATCCGGTACCGCTGCGTAAGCTGCCAAAAACCACGGCACAGGCGTTCCCGGCATTGTTGATGCCTGTGATTTTGCTCTACGGCATCTATGGCGGCGTGACCACACCGACCGAAGCGGCCGCGGTTGCCGCATTCTATGCGCTGGTGTTGGCGGGTGTCTTCTACCGCGCGCTGTCGCTGAAAAAACTTTACAGCGTGCTGGTTGAAAGCGCGCGATCCTCGGCCGCGGTGGGCGTGGTGATCGGCGGTGCGCTGATCCTCAACTATATCGTTCTGACCGAGAATATCCCTGCGATTATGTCGGGCTTCCTGACGGATTTGGACGTTCATCCGCTGGTGTTCCTGTTCGGTATTAACGTGTTGGTTCTGTTGCTGGGTTGCGTGCTGGATGCAACCACGATCATTCTGGTGATTGTCCCCCTGTTCATCCCGGCTGCGCGGGCGTTGGGTATTGATTTGGTCCACTTTGGGGTTCTGGTGGTGGTCAATTCAATGATCGGACTGATCACGCCGCCTTACGGCATATTGCTGTTTGTTATCAACGCTGTCACCGGCATTCCCCTGCGGGAAATCATCGTGGAAATCTGGGGCTTTCTCGCTGTCCTCGTGCTCGCGCTGATCATTATGATTCTCAGCCCCGGCCTTGTGCTGTGGTTGCCCAGACTGTTTGGCTACGCCGGCTAGCCCGTGCGGTGGGAAGGCTGCTTCCCCATCTTTTCACGGCCCGGTTGGGTCAAAACGAGCAGGTCTCATGTCTGAGAACCTGCGGAACACCCGACACGGACGTCGGGTCGGGAGTGACGGTTTATGACGAAGACTTCGCGGCTGGGTCTTTTGGGTTTTGGCCTGGTCGGACGACGCCACGTTGAAGCGGCTCAAGGGCTGGATACGGTGACCTTTACCACGGTCGTGGAAACCGACCCCGCGGGGCGTGCTGCGGCGCAGGCCGCTGGCTTACAGTGCGTCGATACGCTGGAAGCGCTGCTCGAAGATCACCCCGTTGACGGCATCGTCATTGCCACGCCAACCCTGCTGCATATCGAGCAAGCCCGCGCTTGTGTCGAGGCGGGGTGCCCTGTGCTCGTGGAAAAGCCAATCGGCGTCACCTCCCGCGAGGCTGAGGCGACGGTGGCGCTGGCTGAGGCCAAGGGCGTTCCCGTGCTCGTCGGCCATCACCGGCGGCACAATTCGATCGTGCGCGAGGCCAAGGCGATTCTGGAACACGGCGGCGTCGGCGACATTCGCTCGATCTCGGCGCAATGCCTGTTTTACAAGCCCGATTCCTACTTCGACATTGCCCCGTGGCGTAAGAAATTTGGCGCTGGCCCGATTTCGGTGAACCTGATTCACGATGTCGATTTGCTCCGGCATTTTTGTGGAGAAATCGAGTCCGTTCAGGCGATGTCGGTGCCCTCTCGTCGCGGCTATGACAACGAAGAACTCGCCTCAGCACTGTTGCGCTTCACCTCCGGCGCGTTGGCGACGGTTACCGTCTCGGACAGCGTGGTGTCGCCGTGGAGCTGGGAGTTTACGGCCGAAGAAAACCCCGTCTACCACCCAACCGGCCAGAGCTGTTACGCCATATCGGGCAGCGAAGGGGCTTTGTCTGTCCCTGATTTGCGCCTGTGGCGGCACCAAGGCCAGCCCGACTGGTGGAACCCGTTAACCGCAGAGCAACGCGCCCACGATGGATCCGATTCGCTGGTCAATCAGCTTGGGCACTTTCACCGCGTGCTGCAGGGCCAAGAAGCGCCGCTGGTCGGCGGACGCGAAGGGCTGCAGTCGTTGCGGGTGATTGAAGCCATCCAAGAAGCGGCAGACACCGGCGCGCGGATTGCCGTTGATATTGGTATCGACAGCAGCCGCAAAACGGCGGTCATCAGCAACAACAAAACGGCAGCCTAGCGCCAACAGGGACACGAACTCATGAGCATTGAAGACGCGCTTTTTGTCGATCTAAGGGGTGGCATACCGCTGGATGCAGAGCGCGCCAATGCCGTTGCGCAGGCTGGGTTTCGATCGCTGTTGCTGCATGAGCAGCAATTGCAGGGTGATCCGGCGGATGGGCGTCGAGCGCTCGCGCGGGCGGGGGTGTCCAAGGTCATCATCGCCATCGAACACGCTGATTCAGCCGCGCTGGAGAGGGCGGAGGCCTTTGGTGCCGCAGGGGTGGTCGTCACCCCCACGGACGCAGCGCGATCGAGCCTGCGAACGGCGTCTTTGATGGCCGCTGAACTGGGTTTGGCGTTCACCATCTGCCCTGCCGCAGACTCGGCACTGGAGCAAAAGGTCATGGCGGGCGAGGATTTTGGCGAGATCCCGCTGTGCTTACAGACCGACCGCATGCTGGCACAGGGGCGCAGGCCAGCAGATTTCCGCAAGCTCAGCGACGCGCAGTTGGGTTTGTTACAATTGACCGACCGCCACCTGCGCGGACTGCAAAGGGACGCCCAAGCCCTGCCCGGTTTGGGGCATTTAACGCTTGCACCGCTGGTCGCATTGTTGGCGCGCAAGGGTTTTGTGGGCCCGTGGGTGGTTTCAGCCGGCGCGGCGCGGGCGGAAGTGGGGGATCTTGAGACGCTGAGCAAGCAGGTGCGATTGGCGCGTCAGGCGTTGTTGAACGTGCTGGACCAAGCGTCCTTCGCCGAACCATCGCTGCAAGCAGCGCGCGCGATTTTGCCGCCGCGTGTGCAGGCAAAGGGCTTTGAATTCATCGAGCTGGCCATCGACGCCCGGACGCGAGCCGAGGTTGAAACCGTGCTATCCGCGCTGTCTTTCCGCCGTGAGCGGCAGCATCACAGCGCCCCGGTTGAGCTGTGGCGCCAAGGGGCGATCAACATCGTTCTGAATGAAGAAATTCAAGCCGAGGGCGCGCGCCCTTTTGTCTGTGACATGGGCCTGCGGGTCGATGATGCGCACCTTTCGGCGCAGCGGGCGGGAATGTTGGGTGCGCACCACCATGCGCCATCACGGCAACCCGGTCGCTTGCCGATTCCAGCGATGCGCGACAGCCTTGGGACGATCGTTCACTTCATTGACCAAAAATCCGACACGCACCGCGTATGGGACATCGAATTCACGCCAACGCCGGTCCATCCTTCGCCCCAGCCGGCCGGCTTGCGCCGGGTGGACCACATGGCGCAGATCATGCCAGAAGGCGAGATGGACAGCTTGATGCTGTATTACCTCTCTACCTTTGGCCTGCGGAAACGCACGCAGGTGGAGATGCAAGACCCTGCGGGTATGGTCGCCAGTCAAGCGTTGGAGACACCCGAGGGCGAGGTCCGGATTGCGCTGAACGGCGTTGATGCGGCGCACGTCACCCCCGCCAGCACCAGCGTTCAGCACGTCGCGCTGCAAACGGACGATATTTTTGAGACCGCAGCCGTGCTGGCCGCCAACGGTTTTGCCGCTCTGCCGGTGCCAAGCGCGTACTATCAGAACATCGCCCAACGCTTTGATCTTGATCCAGACCTCTTGGCCGCTTTGACGCGAGCCAACGCGCTCTATGACCGTAACAGTGCGGGGGGTGAGTTTTTTCAGGTGTACAGCTTGCCCTTGAGCAGCGGTCTTTTCTTTGAGATCGTGCAGCGCAAGGGCGGGTACAGCGGCTACGGCGCTGCAAATTCGCCCGTGCGTCGTGCGGCATTGGCCCAGTTGCCCGATCACCCTGCGGCGCTGCCAACCCATCGTCACTCGCAAAAGGCGGATACCCATGTCTGATACTGAAACCCGCGCGTGGTGGACCACGTCCATCATCGACATGGAGCCCGGGCGGATTGCGTTTCGGGGGGAGAAGGTCGAAGACCTGATCGGGAACAGCAGCTTTGCTGAGATGATCTGGTTCATGGTCGTGGGCACCAAGCCTTCACCCGGTCAAACTGCGCTGCTGGATGCAGCTTTGGTCGCTGGTGTTGATCACGGTCCCCAAGCGCCCTCAATTGCCGCCGCGCGGATGGCGGCAACGTGCGGGGTTGGCCTGAACAACGCGATGGCGACGGGCGTGAACATGCTTGGCGACGTCCACGGCGGTGCGGGTGAGCAGTGTGCGGAGCTGTATTACGATATCGCAGCGCGCATGGACGCCGGGGCAGCGCTGGAGGATGCGACCGTTGCTGGTCTGGATGCTTGGCGGGCCCAGTATGGAAAGATCGTCAGCGGTTTCGGCCACCGGTTCCACAAGCCAATCGACCCGCGCGCCCCGCGCCTGATGGCTTTGGTGCGCGAGGGTGCGGCAAGCGGCGAGGTGTCCGGGCGCTTTGCCGATATCGGCGAAGCGGTTCAGGCGCGCTTGAGTCACGAGCGCGAGGGCCGGGCGTTGGCGATGAATATTGATGGGGCAACAGCGGTCATCTTCTGCGAACTTGGGTTGCCCGCGCCCTTGTCGCGAGGGCTGTTTTGCCTGTCTCGCTCCGTGGGCATTTTGGCCCATGCTTGGGAGCAGATGGGTGAAGGTCGCCGGAACAAAGGCCCAATGCCGCCATCCCTTCTGCCCCTCTATCAGCCGCGTGAAGAAGGCTGACCTGCGGGAACCACCGACAAAGACAAAAAATTCTGGTCAATTAGAAAATATATGATATTTTGCGTGTCATCATATTTTCTAGGGGTGCAATCCTGCGCCATCGGAACGGAGTACTGTCGTGTCGGCTCCTTTATACTCACTGGCTCATCTCACATTGATCGATTGCTCAGTCCCTGAGCTGATCTACATCGCCGCGCGTTCCGGCTTCGACGCTGTCAGCCCTCGGCTGATTCCCATGAACATCCCGGGCGAGTTTGCTTGCCCTCCCGAAGACCGGGCGGGCGTCAGGGCGATGAAAACGGCGCTTGATGTGACGGGGATCAAGGTTCTGGACATTGAGCTTGCGCGCATCACCGAAGTTTGCGACCCGCCCAGCTTTGAACCGGCGATTGAGTTGGGCGCAGAAATCGGGGCCAAGCACATGATCATGAGCGCGTGGACCCAAGACCGCCACGACCGGGCCTTTCTGATCGACTGCTACGCCGAAACCTGTGAAATCGCGCACAACTATGGCCTGACCGTAGATTTGGAATTTCCCTCATTTTCCCGCTTGCGGACGCTGGATGAAGCGCTCGATATCGTGCGCGCCGCCGATCAGCCCAACGGCGGGATTCTCGTCGATACGCTCTATGTCCACTTGTCGCGCGTTGACTTGGGCGAGTTGCTGCATGTCCCCGCCGATCTGCTGCACTTCTTGCACGTTTCTGACGCCTTGCCGGGTATCGCTGACACCCGCGAAGGCATGATTCAGCTGGCCCGTGATGCTCGGCTGTATCCGGGCGAAGGGTGCATCGACTTTGCCGGTGTCGTCGAGCGGATGCCGCCGGTTCATTACTCGATTGAACTGCCCAACCAGAGCCGCGTGCGCGAACTTGGGTACGAGGAGCACGCTCGGCGCTGCTTGCAACACGCCCAAGCGGTGTTCGGCAAAGCCCAATCTCGACGCGCGCCCATTCCCACGCTGGACCCAACGACAACCCCGTCATCTTCGACGTCAGTAAACCAGGAACCTCTCCATGCCTGAACCGCTTAACCTTGATCAGACCGCACAGCTCGACGCCATGCTGGAGCGCGCCCGCGCTGCGATGGCTCAGATCGAAGACTTCAGCCAAGACCAACTGGACACACTCGCCCAAGCCATTGGCTGGTACGCCAGTAACGAGGCGACCTTCACCCGCCTTGCGCAAATGGGCGTGGATGAAAGCGGTATTGGTGACCGCGAAGGGCGCCCGGGTAAGCGGTTCAAGATTCACGGCGTTCTGCGCGATGCGCTTCGGCAGAAAAGCACCGGTGTGGTCGAAGTGGACGAAGAGCGGGGTCTGGTAAAGTACGCCAAGCCCGCTGGTGTGATTGCCTCGCTGATCCCCATGACAAACCCGGCGCTTACCCCGCCGGTGACGGGTGTCTATGCTGCCAAAGCGCGGAATGCCGTCATCTTTTCCCCGCACCCGCGCACCAAGACCACGACGGCGGCGATGGTGGATGTGATGCGCGCGGCCTGTGTTGAGGCGGGCGCGCCGGCTGATTTGTTCCAGTGTGTGACCGAACCGTCCATTCCGCTAACCCAAGCGCTGATGGCGCGCTGTGATCTGACCTTGGCGACCGGTGGGAAGCCGATGGTCAAAGCGGCCTATTCGTCGGGGCGTCCCGCCTATGGCGTGGGTGCGGGTAACTCGACGATGGTGATTGACGAGACAGCAGACATCGACATTGCGGCGCGAAACACGCGCCTGTCCAAGACGTCAGACTTTGGGTCTGGTTGCTCGGCAGACGGTAATATCGTCATTCAGGCATCCATTTATGAGGCGATGGTCACGGCGTTGCAGGCTGAGGGCGGCTACCTTTGTACGGACGCTGAAGCGGCGCTGGTCGAAGCGGCCATGTGGGATGAAAACGGCAATCGAACATTGGCAACGGTGGCCTGTCCCCCGCAGAAAATCGCGGCTGAGGCCGGCTTTACGATCCCAGACGACGCCCGATTTATGATGGTTTCCAACCACGGCAAAATCGGAAAGGACCACCGCTTTTCAGGCGAAAAGCTGACCACTCTCATGGCCTTGTACCGGTTTGACAGCTTTGATGAAGCCTTGGACATGGTGCGCGGGATCTATGCTGTGGCGGGTCGAGGACATTCCTGCGGCATTTACAGCCATCGTGATGATCACATCGATGCACTGGCGCAGGTTGCGCCTGTTTCTCGCATGATGGTCCGGCAGGCACAGTCCAAAGCCAACGCGGGTTCTTTCACCAACGGCATGCCCATGACCAGTTCACTGGGGTGCGGCATCTGGGGCGGGAACATCACCAACGAGAATGTCACCCTCAAGCACATGATGAATTACACGTGGGTGAGCCGTCCCATCCCCGAAGATCGTCCGTCCGAGCAAGACCTCTTTGGCCGCTACTTTGGTCAGGAGGTCGCGTGATGCTGGCGCAAACAAAGGCTCAAGGTGTGACGAAAACGGTCGCTGAGCACCTCGTTGACTTCCTTGAACGCCGGGACGTGAGGCACGTTTTTGGCCTGTGTGGTCACACAAATATTGCGGTGCTCGCGGCAATGGCTGACAGCCCCATCGACTTTGTCACCGTCCGGCATGAACAAATCGCCAGCCACGCCGCCGATGGATATGCGCGGGTGACGGGCAAGGCTTCTGTGGTCCTCTCCCACCTCAGCCCGGGTCTGACAAACTGTGCGACCGGCGTGGCCAATGCGGCGCTGGACTGTATCCCGATGGTGGTGATCGCCGGTGACGTTCCGACGCACTATTACGGCAAACACCCGCATCAGGAAGTAAACCTGCACGCCGACGCGTCGCAGTACGAAATCTATCGCCCTTTCGTAAAGCGCGCTTGGCGTGTGGACCGGGCAGATTTGATGGCGGACATTTTGGAAAAGGCTTTCCATTTGGCCGAAAGCGGACAGCCCGGCCCCGTGCTGGTCAACGTGCCAATGGACATTTTCAGCGAAGTCATTGCGTCGGACAGCTTTGACCGGATCGCAAGCAACACGCGGTCGCTGATCAAGCCATCGATCGATGATGAAACGGCCCAGCGCATTGTCGATGCGTTGGCGCAGTCTGACAGCCCGGTGCTCTACGTTGGTGGCGGCATTCTGCTCTCTGACGCCAGTGCAGAGCTCGAAGCCTTTGCCGACATCATGCAAATTCCGATTGCGCATTCGTTGATGGGCAAGGGCGCGGTTCGGGATGATCATCCTCTGGTGCTTGGCATGACAGGCTTTTGGGGAACTGAGTTGGTCAATCAGGCTTGCTTGAGTGCCGAAACCATCTTGGCCATTGGGACACGCTTCAAGGAAGCTGACTGCTCGTCTTGGTATCCCGGTTACACGTTCAATGTTCCCGGCTCCAAGATCATTCATATTGACATTGAACCCTCGGAGATTGGTCGAAACTACCCAACGGAGATTGGCGCGGTAGCCGATGCCAAAGCCGCTTTGACGGTGCTCAATCGCGTCGCAGCCAAGACGTTTCCAAAGGGTCGCGCCGTGAACCCGATGGCGGTCAAAATTACCGAATTCCGCAAAACTTTTGCCGCGTCAAATGCCAAGGCCGCAACCAGTGACGCCTTCCCGATGATGCCGGAGCGCATTCTCGCCGACGTGCGCCGGGCGCTGCCAGTGGACGGTATCCTGACGACAGATGTGGGCTGGAACAAAAACGGTGTGGGGCAACAGTTCGACATACTGACCCCCGGCTCAATCTTGACCCCCGGCGGGTTCGCGACGATGGGCTTTGGCCCGCCTGCCGCGATTGGCGCAAAGCTCGCTGCGCCGGAAAGAACCGTGCTTTCGCTGGTCGGTGATGGCGGCTTCGGCCAGAACCCGGCCATGCTAGCAACCGCCGTAGAGCTGGAATTGGGCATTGTCTGGCTGGTGATGAACAACAACGCCTTTGGCACCATCGCCGGTTTGCAAAAGGCCCACTATGGCCTGACCTACGGCACCACCTTCCCCGGAGAGGCGGGCGCACCGGCCAACGGTCCAGATTACGCTTTGATTGCCCAAGCCTATGGCGCGACGGGCATGCGGGTTGACTCTGCCAACGCGCTCTTGCCCGCGCTAGAGGCCGCCTTTGCCATGAACCGGCCCGTTGTTTTGGACGTGGCGATGATCAACAACCCAACCCCGACAACGGGTCACTGGAACATTTTGGACATTTACTCACCAGAAGGCGGGATTTCGCACGTCTCAACCTGATTCGGGTCGCACAGCCCGAGCCGCTTTGCCCCACTGATCCGATCATCGGCGCAGATCCCCAAGGAAGCTTGCTGACGATGAAAGCGGGAAAGGGTCGGTGGGGCAATTCACACGATGTTTAAGCCGCGGGCGTTTTGGCGACAGCCAAGGCGGCGAGGATGTTGGCCCAGTCTTCGGTGTTCAGCGCCGGATCCTGCACTTCTATGGCGCAAAGTGCGTCTGTGCTGGTGTCGAGCACGAACAGCAAATCAGCACCGATGCTTTCCAATACAGCCGCCGCGTCGCGATGGATTGAGTCTTGTGAGATCGTTTGGCGGCGGTAAACCTGACCGGGCTGAATGGTGAAATCTGACGGCACCGGACCGGTACCAGCCCGCACCAACCTAGCATGCTCAAACGGTGAAAAGCGGGTTAAGCGGCTGACTACGGCCTCGGGCCGTCTCAGATCAAGGGCGCTGAGCACGCGCAGCAAGGCGCGTTCCTCGGACTGATCGCGCAGGTTCAGCAGCTCCAGCGCCAGCGTGAGCACCAAGCCGACCGTCAGGATCAGCGCGGTCAGCTTGATATAGGCCGTCCACCCCCAAAGCTCCGTCAGCCAAATAAAGGCACCCGCTGCGATCAATGTTGTGAGGATCAGGTTAAAAGCACGCCACGAGAAAACGGGGTTTTGCTGCGGAAAACGTGCCGTGTGGACAGTGGCGTAGGCGAACATCAAAATCGCTATGGCCCCCAGCCGGACGGGCAAGCCGCTCAGCAAATCGGTAAAGTCGGTGGCGATAAAGGGCAGGCCGACCAGCGTGAGCGTGATCATCCCATCCACCCGGCGGTTTTCCCGGCGGCTGAGCTGAGTCCGGTCGCGAAGAAACGCCCAGCCAAAAGGCAGCAACAGCCCCAAAATCTGGAAACTCGCCAAGAATAGGGAGAAGAGCAGGGCATTGGGGGTGCCTTGAGCCTGTGTTGCGATCAAGCACAGCGCGCCACCGACCAGCGGAAACAATTTGAGCGGCAGGGGCGCGTGCCGGCGCAGAAAGCCCTCAACGGCCAACAAAATGCCAAGGGGCACAAAGGAAACGGCGATAAAACTGATGCCTAAGAAGGCGTCAAAACCGCTGAGCCAAAACAGCCCTCGCATCGCCAAAAACAACGACAGCAGCAGCGCTAATGCGCCAAACCGGATCTCCAGCAGGCTTGGCGCACGGTTCCGGCGCACAGGCAGCAGAACGTGAACCGCGAAGCCGCCCACGCCAAGCGCTGCGAGCACGTTGATCACACCATCCCAAGGTTCCATCAATCTGACGTCCCCGCATTCGACGCTCGATTCGACGCCCGCGCGCGGAGGTCGCCTTGTGACCGCGTTGGATTAAGCCACTGCGCAATCGGTGCCACCAAAGATGAGAGAAACAGGCTGCCCAGTTGTAGGCTGAACCCAACCCCAGTCAGACCGTCGAGCCGTCGGCGCAGGATGCGGCGCGCCGCTTCGGCGTTGGCGCGGCCAATCTGCAGAAAATCGTCCCCGCGCGCGTAGTCCAATTCGCTGAAACAGAGCGTGTTATAGGCTTCCATGCGGTGCTGAGGGGCTTGATCCTCGGATTTCTTGAGATGATCGGAGCCGCCCCGATAGGCGTCTTCGATGATGAAGCGGTCAGCTCTGAACGGCGCATCTTCGCTGACGCCAAAGGCGCCGCGATGGTTCGCCATGACCTGTGTGGCCAGCCCCAAGTGCCGCGGCGGTGGCAGCGCTTCGCGGTCCAGACCGGGAAAGACATCCACAAAGGTTTCACCCACCAAACCGACCGCAGCCGGAACTTGGCTCACGCTGCTGATCCAGAATGGCCGACACTGCCGCCGAAAATAGTAGAGCACGCAGGTGAGGATATAGAGCGAGGACGTCAGCGACTTTCCCCGCGCCGCTGGCGCAACCATGGTCAGCCCGAGATGGAGCACGTCTTCCGCGCGCCCCCCAAGCTGGACCGGCAGCAACCGCATGACGTTAAAGGCCAAAGCCTGACCGGTGGTGCGATCTTCGATGAGCGTGATGATGGCTTCCGACCAAAACGGGCCGCTGCCTTGGAAGACCCCATAGTCCAATTCTTTGCCGTCCAAACTGGCCTGAGCAATCTCTCGACAGGGCCGCGCCCAGTCTTCAAGATCGCTGTCGCGCATCCACAAACCGGGTCGTTCAGCGATCAAAATGCGCAAGTTCCCCGGCAGCCGAAGCGAGCAGAACATGTGCTGCTGGAAAATTGACGAGGTACGAGGGCGTCGTCGAAGGTTGGTATTGAGGGTCATCGTCGTCACCGTGCGGCGAAAAGGGCTTTGCTTGCGCCCATGCTAGCGTTAAAATTCGATTTCTCGTTTGGTTTTCAACGGTCCTTATAGTCGAGGACGCCGAAATTATCATCTGGTGAGATAATTCAAGTCCACGACGCAGTAGGACGACGTTAATGCAACTTCGATCACGCATAACTCTGGCGGCGGCCTTTTTCCTGCTCGCGCCCGTTGTGCTGTTCTTTTTGATCGATCTGATGCGTGATCGCTTTATTGCCAGTTCTTTTGTTGAGCGGCAGTTTGAAGACGATCAACCCTTTGTCGAAGGCTTTGTCCGCGAGGCGCAGTTGCGGCTTGAAGCGCCCGCCTCGGAAATTCAGGCGATCTTGCCCGGCGAACAAATTCCCCGTTCTTTCCTCGATCCCGATACGGGTTCATTGGTTTACGAACCGTGGACCACCATGCAGTTCCGGCTGGAGCAAATCGCCGAAAACCATGCGGGGCTATCCTTTGGGTTGTTCGATCGCGATGGGCAGTTGCTTGTCAGCGTGGGTGAAGATGTGGACTTGCTGGCCCAAGGCTATGACGGCACCAATCGGTCCTATGCCAACGGCATCTCACCCAATACCGATAGCTTCATGGTCCGCCGAACCATGCGGACCTTGCGCGGGTTGTACGTCTATGTCGGCGCTTTGCCTGTTGACGAGTTTATCGGCAACATCTCGGATTCCGTTGGCGAGCCGGTTGCCCTGATCCAGCGGGCCATCATTGAAAACCCTGCCGGTGTGCGGCCGCAAGATCAGGCGCGCTCGGGGGCCATTGAACGTGCTGGCGTGGGATTGCCCAAAGCCACCACTGCCGCGCCGAACCGGTACGAGAACGCTGTTGTGTTCTGGGATGCGGTCAAGGATTCCGCACTGGCCAGTGAGCCACGGCGCTACTTTACCGTGTCCGTAGGCGAGCATCGGGGCATTGTTACGGAGATTCGCGTCGAAGTCCTCACGCCCATGCGGGATGAAGGGGTCTTCGTCCGCCTTGTCCGCAATCGCACTCTCGCAGCCATCCGCGAAGAAAAGCAAAACCGACTTGTTTACGGTGGCTTTGCCGTGCTGATTTTGGTGTCTGTTGTGCTGCTGCTTTGGTTCTTTAACCGCTCATTCAGACCCCTGACCGACTTGATCGAAGCCTTGCGCGCGCTGGCGCGGCACGATTTTGAATACCGCATTCCGCACACCAACCGCCGGGATGAGCTGGGCGCCCTGGCGCGCGGGTTGACCGATTTCCGGTCTTCGCTGGTGGACAGAGAGCGACTGGTGTTGCTCAAGGAGCAAATGGAGTTCGCCGCGCAAATCCAACGCTCCATTCTGCCGCACAGTTTCAATGTCGCTGATTTCGCCTCGATCGACGCCATCACCAAACCTGCTGAAGATGTAGGCGGGGATTTCTTTGACGTGTTCACGCTGGCCAACGGCAACGCGGGAATTGTTGTGGCGGATGTCGCGGACAAGGGGATGGGGTCGGCGCTGTTTGGGGCTTTGGCCTCCTCCCTGACACGGGCTACCGCACGGCTTTATAACGACCCCGGCCGGGTATTGGGCGCGGTCAACAAGCAGCTGTGTGAACGGAATGAAGCGGATTTGTTTGTGACGCTGTTCTATGGCGTCATGGACCGGAATTCAGGCGAGCTTGTCTATTCAAACGCCGGTCACGAACCGCCCCTGCTGCTGCACCGTGATGAAGTCAGCGGAACCATGCAGGTTGAGCGCACGCCAACCACCCAAGGTCTCCCGCTGGGCTTGGTGCCCGATGCACAGTTCGAGAGCCGTTCGGTGACGATGCGACCAACCGACAATCTGGTTCTGTTTACCGATGGTATTACCGAAGCCGAAGACGCGGAAAACCGCCTGTTTTCTTCGGCGGCGCTGAATGCGCTGTTGCGCCGACAGTCAAGCAACGTGCCCAGTGATATAATCTCCAGCGTGCTGCAGAACGTTCGCGACTTTACCGGTGAACAGCCGCAGAGCGACGACATTACGTTGATGGTGGTGCGGTACGATGGCGTGCCGACGCAGCAATCTGCGGATCATAAAGATGACCAAGAAAGCCGCGAAAGCCCTAAACTTCGCGTCGTTGGCAACACCTAACCGCTTAGGACTTTCTCATGGGCAAAGCCCCTCTCTCCGCACCCTTTTTTGCGACCCGCACGACCAAAGAAACCATTGCCTTGGTTGCCATCCCGGAGAAGGCTGGCCGCGCGTGGCTCAAGACGCTGCCCAGCCGTCATGCAACATGGTTGCAGGCTCAGGCAAAAGATTTGAGCGCGCCGGGCTTGGTCTTGCCTGCGCCTGACGATCGGGGCGCGATCGAAGCGGTCTATTTCACCCCAACCCATCACGCCGGTGACAGCTGGCGGTTGGCGCACTTGCCGCCCGCCTTGCCCGAAGGCCGATACGCCCTGGACGATGGTAAACTGAACCGCGACAGCGCCACGCAAGCGGCCTTTGGCTGGGCCATGGCGCAATTGCCGGATCAACGCTTTAAATCCAAACCCCGAGACCTTGAGGTCTGCCAGCTGGTTTGGCCGTCGAACGCCGATCGGGACGAGGTACAGGCTTGGGTCGAAGGCGTCGTGCTCGCCCGTCGCTTGGTCAACACCCCCGCCGAAAATCTCGGTCCAGCCGCGCTGTCCCAAGCCGCGCAGGATCTGGCGGACGATTTCAAGGGCCGCATGCAAGAAGTGGTCGGCGATGATTTGCTGAGCGAAGGTTTTCCCGCAGCGCACGCGGTGGGCCGCGGCGCGCTGCCCCATCGTGCGCCCCGTGTTATGGCGGTGCGCTTCAACGCGTCGAAATCAGCACCCACCGTGGCTTTGGTCGGAAAGGGCGTGGTTTTTGATACGGGCGGATTGGACATCAAGCCCCGCTCGTCCATGCGCAACATGAAAAAAGATATGGGCGGCGCAGCGGTTGCGCTGGGTGTGGCGCGGACGCTGTTGGAGCAAGGCGCAAACCTCAACATTCTGGTGATCATTGGGGCGGTCGAGAACGTGGTTTCTGCGGGTGCGTTCCGCCCGGGTGACGTGCTGGACACGCGCAAAGGCCTGACGGTCGAGGTCGGTGACACAGACGCCGAGGGCCGGCTGGTGCTGGCTGATTGCTTGACCTACGCGGGCGAGCAGGAGCCGGACTTGATTGTGGATTTTGCGACGCTGACGGGCGCCGCAAGGGTGGCGCTTGGCCCAGATTTGCCGCCAGTTATGGCCAGAGACGGCGCGCTGTCACAGGCAATCGCCGCCGCAGGACAGCGTGTGGGCGACCCCCTGTGGCCCATGCCGATGCACATGCCTTACGCCCAGCATTTGCGCAGTTCCATTGCGGATCTGTGTAACATCACCGAGGGCTTCCCCTTTGCCGGTTCCATCACCGCGGGCCTGTTCCTTGAGCGGTTTGTGCCCAAGGATATTGCTTGGGCGCATTTGGATATTTTCTGCTGGAACCCATCGGCGAGAGCCGGGCGGCCAACGGGTGGTGAGGCCCATGCGGTTCGCGCGGTCGCGTCTTTTCTTAAATCATGGAAGCCCGCCAAGAAAACCCGCTAGTAGCCCAGTGTCGTATCCACCAAATTGGTCAGCGGCAGTCCCTTGCGCAGTTCATTGACAGCCTCGGCGACGCTGATAATGGCTGATTCGGGCGTGGTGACTGACGCGATGTGGGGGGTGAGGAAGACCCGTGGATGGTCCCAAAGGGCGTGATCCACGGGAAGCGGTTCTTCATTGAAAACGTCCAAAACAGCGACTTCAACTTTGCCTTTGTCCAGTGCCACAATCAGGTCGTCTTCGACCAAGTGACCGCCGCGCCCCACGTTAATCACAGCCGCACCCGCCGGCAGGCGGTTGAACGTGCCCCGGCCCAAAATGCCCTCCGTCTCCGCCGTCAGCGGCAGCAGACAAACCAGAATTTGGGTCCGAGGCAGGAATTTTTCCAAGCCGTCTAAGCCGTCAAAATTCTGCACGTCGTCGAACTCTTTGGGCGTGCGGGACCAGCCGATGACGTTGTATCCCATGCCGCGCAGCGCACCCGCACAGGCTCGGCCCAGAACGCCCATGCCCATGATGCCAACGGTGACATCCGGCGCGAGGGGCGTGGTTTCTGGCTCCCATACTTTGCGCGCTTGGGCGGAGAACGTGCGGTGCATTTTGCGCGAGCACAGCAACGCGGCCATGACAACGTATTCGACCATGCCTTGGGTCAGACCCGGATCGACCATGCGCACCAAGGGCACGTCCTTGGGGTAGCTGGGGTCTTTGAGAATGTGATCAACGCCCGCGCCGGTTGAGATCACCAGCTTGAGATTGGGCATGGACGCCAGCAAGCCCAGCGGCGGCTCCCACGCCACCACAACTTCAATGTCGCTCGGGTCGCCGACAAACGGGAAGGTAACGATTTCCAGCCCCGGAATGCGCTGATAGAGCGCATCTTTCCAGCGACCAAGCAAATAGCGATCTGTCTTCAGCAGTAACTTCATGCCAGCTACATCCCAACGAAAATTGTGTCGGAGAGACTATTGGCGGACCGCCGCCGACTCGTCTACTGCCAATTCGGTGGCCGCTTTCAACAAAGCGCGGGTGTAGGGCTCTTTGGGCTGATCAAACAGATTTTGCGCGTCCCCGGCTTCGACCACTTTTCCGCCCTGCATCACCAACACCTGATGCGACATGGACCGCACCACCTTTAAATCGTGGGAGATGAACAGGTACGCGAGGCCAAGATCGGTTTGCAGCGTCCGCAGCAAATCCAGCAGCTGCGCTTGCACCGTCATATCCAGCGCCGAAGTTGGCTCGTCGAGGATCAGCAGTTTGGGCTTGAGGATCAGCGCACGCGCAACCGCGATTCGCTGACGCTGGCCGCCGCTGAATTCGTGCGGAAACCGGTGCCGGGCCGAAGGGTCTAGGCCGACAACCTGCAGGGCGTCGATCACCTGTTGTTCAGCGGCTTCGTCGCTCAAGTCCTCGGCGTGGATGCGCAGTCCTTCGCCGATGATTTCACTGACGCTCATGCGCGGAGAAAGGCTGCTGAACGGGTCTTGGAACACCACCTGCATTTGACGGCGCAACGGCACCATCTGCTTGGGTTCAAAGCCATCAATGTTCTGATCCAGATAGACAATCGGCCCTTCTGAGGCCACCAACCGCAGCAGCGCCATGCCCAACGTCGATTTGCCCGAACCGGATTCGCCGACCACGCCAAGGGTTTCGCCTTCGCGGATGGACAAGGTTACGCCATCCACCGCTTTCACCGCGCCGACTTGCCGTTTCAGCACGCCGGCGAGGATGGGGAAGTGCACCTTGAGGTCGGTGGTCTCAACCACTGTCTTTGCGCCGTGGGGCAAAGGGTGCGGTTCGCCGCTGGGTTGGCTTGAGACCAGTTTTTGGGTGTAGGGGTGGCTGGGCGATACCAACACCGCGTCCCGGGCGCCTGTTTCCACAACATCGCCGCGCTCCATCACCACCACATCGTCGGCCATGGCCCGCACCACGTCCAAATCGTGCGTGATCAGCAGCATGGCCATATTCCGCTCGCGCTGCTTTTGCCGCAGCAGTTCCAGAATCTGCGCTTGGACCGTGACGTCCAGCGCCGTTGTCGGCTCGTCCGCAATCAGCAAGTCCGGATCATTGGCCAGCGCCATGGCAATCATCACACGCTGACGCTGTCCGCCACTGAGCTGATGGGGGTAGGAGCGCGCTTGGCGCTTGGGGTCGCGCAGGCCGACATCTTCGAGCAATTCCGGCACCAGCTGTCTTGCCTTGCGCATGTCCATGCGCTGGTGGGTCATCATGATTTCTGCGACTTGGCGGTCAATCTTTTGGACGGGGTTCAGGGAGATTTGCGGCTCCTGAAAGATCATCGAGATCTCGTTACCCCGAATCCCCCGCAACGATCGCTGGTTGGCGTGCAGCAGGTTTGCGCCCTTCCATAGCACTTGGCTGCGATCGCTATGCGTGGCGACGGGGTAGGGCAGCAGCTGCAGGATCGACATGGCCGAAACCGTCTTGCCCGAGCCGGATTCGCCGACCAAGGCGGTTGTCCGTCCCGGTTCGATTTGAAATGAAATGTTCTGCGCGCCCACGACCCGGCCTTCGGGCGTGTCAAAGAAAACGTCGAGGTTCCGTACATCCAGCAACGTCATGCCGCGTTCTCCTGCGTCTGGAGCGCGGCCGCGCGGTAGCGCTTTGGCAGTTTGATGCTGATCGCTTTCCGGGGGTCCATGGCGTTTCGGATGCCTTCACCGATGAAGACCATCAGCATGGTAATCGTGCCCAGTCCGGCAAAAATCGGGAACACCAGCCACCATTTGGTGATGTTGGCGAGCCCCTGTCGGGTCATCTCGCCCAAGGATGGGGAGCCCGGGGGCATGCCGAAGCCGATGAAGTCTAGTCCGCTGAGAACGGTGATGGATCCAGCCAGCGCAAAGGGCAAAAAGGTGATCGTGCCAACCATGGCGTTGGGGAAAACGTGCCGCCACATGACGGTATAATTACTGACACCCAAGGCGCGCGCAGCGGTGATGTACTGATAGTTGCGCGCTTTGAGGAATTCCGTGCGGATGGTGCCAACAAACCCGGTCCATCCAAACAGCGATAACAAGAACAGCAACAGCCAGAAATTCGGTTGCAGCACGCCCATGATGGCGATGATGATGAACAGCGTGGGCAGCGAGCCGTAAATCTCCAGCACCCGTTGGAGCACCAGGTCCAGCCAGCCGCCGAAATACCCCGACATGGCCCCCACACTCAAGCCAATGGTGGCGGTGATGAAGACGTACATAAAGCCGAACAGAAAGCTGATCCGAATGCCGTAGATCAGGCGGGCAACCACATCGCGACCCTTGTCATCGGTGCCCAGCCAATGCTTGCCATCGGGGGGCGAGGGAAACTCTGACCCCGCATCCTTGACCACGCGCCGATAGTGATAGGGGACGATGGGCCAAAGCATGAAGCCGTTGTCGTTGATTTCTTCCGCGATAAACGGGTCATAGTAGTTGGTTGGCCCCGCAAAGCCATTGAACTCGCTTTCGGGGTATTCAACCAAAAACGGGAAGTAGGCGTTACCCTTGTAGCTGACAAAATAAGGCCGGTCGTTGGCGAGCAGATTGGCGAACAAGCTCGTTATGAAAATGATCGTAACCGCGATCAGGGACACCAGCGCACGCCGGTCGGCCAGAAAGCGCAGCCAGCGGCGGTAGCCCATTTCTGTTGCGGGGATGAGGCCGATGATCTTGTAGGGCTTGAGTCTCATACTGTGCGCCCGTCAAAATTAATCCGAGGGTCGATGAGCGTGTATGTGATGTCCGTGATCAGCACCAACGTCAGACCCATCAGGCCACCAACCCAGATGTTGGCGTAAAGGATGGGGTAGTCGCGATTGGACAGGGCATCCAGCCCCAGCATTCCCAGACCATTGAGGTTGAAAATGCGCTCGATAAACACCGAACCGGTGAACAGCAATCCAACCAGCAAGCCCGGTACGCCCGACAGCACAAGGATCATGGCGTTGCGGAAAACGTGAAAGTACATGATGCGGCTTTCGGTCAGCCCTTTAGCCCGCGCCGTGGTCACGTATTGCTGGCCCAAATGGTCCATGAAGCTGTTTTTGGTGAGCATCATCAGCCCTGAATAGCCCCCAACAAGCACGACAATCGCGGGCAACGTCATATGCCAAAGATAATCAACGATTTTGCCCCACCAACTGAGCTCTTCAAAGTTATCGCCAACCAATCCTTCCAGCGGGAACCATTGCAGATTCACGGCGAAAATCGCAATCAGGGCGATGGCGAGCACAAAGTTGGGAATGCTGTCCACGCCGACGACGCCGGTGGTGGTGAACCAGTCAAACCGGTTGCCGTCGCGCCGCGCTTTGGCGATGCCAAGAGGAATACAAATCAAGTACGTGAAAATCGTGCCGAGAATACCCAGTCCCATGGTGACGGGGATACGCTCAACAATCACATCCACAACCGGACGGCCATAGCGGAGCGATTCTTTGAAATCGAACCGCAGAAAGCTGATGAAGTAGTCAAACATGCGCACGTACCAGGGGCGGTCCAGCCCAAACATTTCCCGGTAGCGCTCAAAGGCTGCCGGATCGAGACCTTCTCGACCCGTATAGCCTTCAACGTCGTTCACCGTCTTGCCGAGCGAAACCTCTGAGCCATCGCTTGAGGCCTCGCCGACATCGCCATCAGAGCCGATCATCCTGTCGCCCAGATCCGTTGAGATCCCCTGCATCTCAGCGATCAGCGCTTCAAGCGGACCGCCGGGGGCAAAGTTGATGAGCAGGAAGCTCGTCAGGAAGATCCCCGTCAGCGTGACGGGAATCAGCAACAAGCGTCGGATGATATAGGCGAGCATAGACGGTGGTTCCTCCCGGCTCTAAAGCGCGTCGCGACGCGCGTCGAGCGTGATGTCGAGGGCCTCATCGATCCACCAACCCGTGGTTGGCCCGCCGAGGAAGTCTTCGTCATCGCTATGGTCGATGGTGCCGAACTTGTCCCAATACAGCATGCGGCTCTTGTTGTAGTACCACTCAAGAACCACCAAATGCTCGCTGGTCAAAACCCGGTCGAGAGCCTTGGCCACTTGGTTCAGCTCCTCGCGATTGTCGGCCATTGTCAGGCGGGCAATCAGGTCATCCAGTACGTCGCTTTCGTACCCGTGAAAGGCGATGGAGCCCGGCGTTGCTGCCAGTTCAGACGACCAGTAGTACCGCATCTGTGTGCCCGGTGTGTAGGACGCGCGGTAAACGTAGTCGGTCATATCAAAATCACGGGAGCGGATTTTCTCGATCCACTGCGTTGGATCCAACAGGCGGAATTCCGCTGCAATGCCCAAGCGCTCCAAATTCTCGACCCACGGCAGAATGTAGCGTTCGGAATCAGGCGAGCTGTCGATGATTTCCAAAGCGAACTGTTCGCCATCGGCGTCGACCAGCTTGCCGTCTTCAAGGTTCCAACCGGCTTGCGAGAACAAATCCAGCGCGGCGCGCAGGTTATCGCGGTTGTTGCCTGTGCCGTCCGTCTCTGGATAGGCGTACTGCGCACCAAAGACAGTCTCTGGCAACTGGCCGGGGTATTTCGCATCCAGCTCTTGCAAGATTTCCAGCTCGCGCCCCGACGCGACGCCGGTTGCTTCGAGTTGGGAGTTTTCCAAGTGCGAGTTCTGGCGGATGTAGCGGCCATAGAACAATTGCTTGTTGGTAAATTCGAAGTCAAAGGCCAAACCAATGGCTTCGCGCACGCGGCGATCTTGGAACTTCTCACGCTGCAGGTTGAAGAACATGGCTTGCGTGTTTTGGATGTTGTTGTCGTCGAACTCTTTTTTGACCAGCACGCCCTCGGCAATCGCCGGGATGTCTTCAGCCTTGTAGTCGTTGACCCAAGCCTTCATCTGGTTCTCAGCCCGCATGTCAATTTCACCAACCTTGATGGCGTTCCGCAAGGTGGTGACGTCGTTGTAATAGCGATAGCGGATGGTCTGGAAGTTTGCGGAACCCTTGGCCCACGGAAAATCGTTGCCCCAGTAGTCGGCGCGGCGCTCATAGACGATATAATCTTCGTCCTTGTGCTCCTTGATCCGGTATTCGCCAGATCCTTCGGGGTAGATGTCGAGGAAGATTTCTTGCGGGTCCAGATCTTCCCAGAAGTAGCGTGGGATGATGGTCTCGCCGCCAATGGTAAAGGGCACGTTGCGGTCGCTGTTGTCTTCCGTGAAGCTGAACTTGACGCGATTGCCGTCGAGCACCTCGATGCTTTCGATCATCGCATAAGCATCTTTGAAGCCCGGCCAGCCCTTTTCGAATTGGAAGTCAAAGGTGAATTTGACATCCTCAGCCGTTACCGGCGTACCGTTTGCCCAGCGCGCTTCGTCGCGAATTTTGAAGGTGACCCAGGCGCGGTCCTTGGGCATCTGGATCGACTCAGCCAGCACGCCGTAAGACGTATCAAGCTCGTCGGCAGCACCGCCCAGCAAGCTGTCGGACAGCAAGCCCAAACCGGAGGCGTCGTCGCCGCGTCCGTTCAGTGAGTTGAAGTCGTTAAAGCCGCCGCGCACGCCAGAAACATATTCACCGTAAATCGGCGCTTCTGGGTTGAGGTACGGGTAGTTTTCCAGATCGGCGGGATATTTGGCCTCACCGTCGAATTTGTTGATGAAGTACTGGATGGGTGCATCGGCGTCATCTTGCGCACGTGCGGCGCTCGCGATGGTTAGCCCGAATGCGGCGACAGCGAGGGTGCTGCGTTGGAACAAAGAAGTCACGATCCTCTCCCCGTTTTTGCGATTTAGCTCTGTAGCTTGGGCGTACAGAGTGACTTGCAGTCATACAATCGTCAAAATGGGGCAAAACGGCGGACAAAAAAGGCCACGCGGTCATATGACCTGTGGCCTCTCGCAATTCTGATCGAATGTTTTCTTAGTTTTCGCTGGAAGCCTGTTGCTCTGCAACCGCAGCGAGGTCTTCAGCCGATGGCTCAGGAAGCGCCATGGGTGCGTCCGCCTGTTGGAACATCCAAGCGATCAGGTTGGCGCGGTCTGCTTCGTCCTTGAGACCAGCGAAACCCATTTTGGTGCCCGGTGCCCACGCCTTTGGCTTGAGCAGGAAGCCGTCCAGAGCTTCAGCGGTCCAAGCGCCGTCGATGCCAGCCAGTGCGCCCGAGTAGGCGAAACCGTCCGCAGACGCGATGTCCTTGCCTACAACGCCCCAGAGCGCTGGGCCCAACTTGTTCGCGCCGCCCTGTTCAAAGGCGTGGCACGTGGTGCACTTGGATGCGTTCTTCGGGCCAAGGGCCGGGTTTGCATCGGCCAAACGAACGGCGATCGGTGTTACAAAAGCCTCTTCTGTGCCGGCTGTTACGAACTCTGGCACAGGGAAACCGTAAACCACTTTACCGTGGTGGTCGCCGTGGTGCTCAGGGTCGTAAACCTTGGTGATCTGAACGAAAGTCAGACCCAAGAAAGCCGCAAAAAGAATAGAGGCGAAGATCAGAAAGGAATTGCTCATCAGCTAGACCTGCAGTGGACTATTTCGCTCCCATCCCCCAAAGGAAGATGCGAGACTAGAATACGGTGTGTTGGATGGCCCAAGGGGGCAGAAAACGCAAGGGCTGCGACACATGTATCGGGGTCCGAGAACGCCGGTACAGGGTCACGATTTATGCAAGCGAGGCCTTAAATCATTGGGATGGAATACATGAAGATCGCATTTCAGGGCGAATTGGGTTCGAACTCACACACAGCTGTTTTGCAGTTCTATGGTGAAACATCGGTGGAAACCGTGCCGTGTCGCACCTTCGAAGAAGCCTTTTCGGCCATTCCGAACGGATTGGCTGACGCTGCCGTGATTCCCATTGATAACTCATCCAATGGCCGCGTGGCCGACGTCCACCACCTGCTGCCCAAGAGCGGGTTGCACATCATTGGCGAACATTTTCTGCCCATTGAGTTTCAATTGATGGGCCTAAAGGGTGGCCGGGCTGAGGATGCGCGTCAGGTTTTGAGCCACGTACACGCGCACGGCCAGTGCCGCGGCGTTATTCGGAAGTATGGCTATGAGTCCGTTACCGTGCACGATACAGCCGGGGCCGCAAAAATCGTCGCCGAACGGGGCGATCCGTCGCAGGTGGCATTGGCGCCCAAACTGGCCGCAGAGCTCTATGGTCTGGATATTTTCGAGGCCAGCGTCAGCGATAGCGACGACAACACGACTCGGTTTGTGGTTTTGGCGCCTGATCCTTACGAGGTGACAGGCCGGGAGGCGCAGGTTGTGACGTCCTTGGTGTTCAAAACCCGCTCTGTCCCCGCAGCGCTGTACAAAGCACTCACGGGCTTTGCGACCAACGGCGTGAACATCACCAAGCTGGAAAGCTACATCGCCGACGCCAGCTTTGCTGTGGCGCAGTTCTATGCCGACATTGATGGCGCAGCGAGCGATCCTGACGTTGCTTTGGCCCTGCAGGATCTGAATTATTTCAGCGAAAACGTCCTGATCCTCGGCTCCTACCCCGCCAGCAGTTTCAGGAAGGGTGTTTAGAGCGTTTCGGGCGTGGAGGTCAGCCAGGTTTCAATCAGGAACCGAGCAATCGAATCCTTGCGCGGCAAGCGGAAATCCTCAGAGCCGCGTAAATCATTGATTTGCTCGCGGGAGTACCAGTCCGCCTTTTCCAACTCATCAAGGTTGACGTTAAGCGTCGTGTCTTCGGCCCACGCGAAAAACCCGATCATCAGCGAGTTGCTGAACGCCCAAGGCTGTGACGCGGCGTAGCGGACTTTTGTCACCGACAGCCCAACTTCTTCTTCGACTTCACGCACCACCGTTTGTTCCAGCGTCTCCCCCGCATCGACGTACCCGGCGAGAACCGAGTGGATGGTGGGTGGGAAGTTGTGGTTGCGGGCCATGACACACTTTTCGCCGCTGGGGTCTTGTACCAGCATGATCGTCGCCGGATTGATGCGCGGGAACAGATAGTCACTGCACGGCTCGCTGGTGCAGCGGCGTTCGAGTCCGGCTTTTGACAGTTTGGTTTGGCTGCCGCAGCGACCGCAATATTGATGCGAACGATGCCACGCCAACAAATGCCGCCCATAAGCACCAACACCGACGCGAAACGGATCAAGGTTCGGGCCTGTCATCCACGGATCGATAAACGACCCGCGCGCCGGCCCCGCAACGTCCGGCGCTTCACCGTCCGTGGTTTGCTGGCTGGATACATCAGCGGCAAAGTACGGCACGCCGTTCTTGGTGCCGAGGAAAACCACCGTGTCTTTGTCTGTCAGTTGCTCTTTTGGCCACTGCAGCAACGACTCGCCATCGTCGCTCATCAGCACGCGACGCCGCCAAACGGGCAAAATCTCAGCCCGTGGGTCATTCAGGGCAGCGGCGAGGGCACCATCATCGCGCCGGTCGATTCCATCCCGTTCAAGCCCTTCAAAGGTATAGGGCAAGCGGGAGCCTGAAAGCTCTCGGGACGCGTCCTGAAAGGCGCGCGGGGTTTGATCGCCGAGCTGCGCACGCCGAGGAACAGCACTGGGCGAAGGGTCGTCCCTTTCCAAATGTGCTGGGGAGATCTGTCTTTGTTCATCGTCTGAGTTCATGCGTTATCTTGCAAGCCGCCGTGCTGTGTTCCATATAGATAGAGAAGGTTGGGGCGGACGTGCCTCTCGCCAACCCGGTCAGGTCCGGAAGGAAGCAGCCGCAACGAGATCAGCGCGGGTCGTCCCAATCTTCCCTAGAATACTCTTTCTGCCGCCATGTGTAGCGCAATATGTTTTATAGAGCATCGCGTCGCCTCGGCGAGAACGTGGATAAAGTGGCGGATGGACCTTCTACCTCCCGATACAAAAGCACAGGAAAGCGGCGAATATGTCGTTTTAGCGCGCAAGTACAGGCCGCGTGACTTCTCGACCATGATTGGTCAGGAAGCGCTGGTCCGTACCCTGCGCAATGCGTTTGAGACAGGCCGCCTTGCCCATGCTTTTTTGCTGGCCGGTGTTCGTGGGGTTGGCAAGACCACCACGGCGCGGATTGTCGCACGCGCGCTCAATTGCCAAGAGGATGGCCGCACAACGCCTGCGGCAGACCCGTGCGGGCATTGCGAATCGTGCCGGGCGATCAGTGAAGACCGCAGCGTTGACGTTCTGGAAATCGACGCGGCCAGCCATACAGGCGTGGACAATATTCGCGAGCTGCTCGACGGCGTGCGCTATGCGCCGGTTTCCTCACGCTACAAAATTTACATTATTGATGAAGTTCACATGCTCTCTAAAGGCGCGTTCAACGCGCTGCTGAAGACGCTTGAAGAGCCGCCAGCGCATGTGAAGTTTCTCTTCGCGACCACAGAAGCGGACCGCGTCCCGATTACGGTGCGCAGCCGGTGCCAGCGTTTTGACTTGCGCCGTATCTCCGCCGATGACCTCGCCACGTTCTTTGCCACGCTGGTGGAAAAAGAAGGCGTTACGATCGAAGACGCGGCGCTGCAGTTGATCGCCCGCGCAGCCGATGGATCCGCGCGGGATGGTCTGTCTCTGCTGGATCAAGCCATTGCGTTGAGCCAAGGCAATGTCACCAGCGATGACGTGCGGGCCATGTTGGGATTGTCGGATCAAAGCCGGATCCTCGACCTGTTCAAGGCCATTGCCAGCGGCGAGCCGGAAGAGGCGCTGGCGCTGTTTGACGCGCTCTATGCCGATGGTGCCGATCCTGCGGGTGTGATTCGCTCGCTGTCTGAGTTTGTCCACGACTTAACCCGCTTGCACGTCACCCGCGGCAAGGCCGATTTGGGCCCAGGCGAAGCGAACCGTGAGGCAATTATGGAGCTTGGGCGCGGGCTTTCCATGCCTCAGCTCAGCCGGTTCTGGCAGGCCGGGCTTGCTGGCTTGTCGGAGGTTCAATCGGCGTTCCAACCGTCCATGGCGGCAGAAATGGTGGTGATGCGGCTGTGCTATTTGGCGCAAATGCCGGACCCGTCGAGCTTGATTGCCCAAATGCGCGACGCCGGTGCAAGTGGCGCGCCGCCGCCGGGGGATTCCGGCCCGCGAGTAACGCTGGCGCCTACTGGTGCCCCCGTGTCAGCGTCGGATTCAGCACCCAAGGCACCCATGCCCGCCAAAAGCCTCCCGATTGAGGCTCCTGCACCCCAGCAAACCGATGATACGTCAGCCGTCGCGCCTAAGTCTGCTGCTGCCGCGCCTGCCCTTGTCTATGACGAGGAGCCGCCCATCCCCGAAGCGCCGGAGTGGGATGATTTACCGCCGATGGACGACATCCCCACGTCGATGGATGAATTCGACGGCGAGGGCGAATTGCAGCCCGAGCCAGAGCCCGAAGTGCTGACCTTGCCCGGTGGTTTCGATGGGTTGGTTGATATGGTCAGCGAGCACGGATCGCCCCTTTTGGCCGCGCAAATGGCCGAGGACGTGCATTTCGTCAGCTTTGAGCCGCCCCGATTGGAGCTTCGCCTCACATCCCGCGCGCCGCGTGACTTGCCGAAGCAAGTTCAGGACACAATTCTAGATTTGACCGGAGAACGGCTGACGGTTGCTTTGTCGGATGCCGAAGGCGATGTGCCCTTGGCCGAGGCGCGCCGAAACGCGCGACAGGCGGAGCTGGAGCAAGCCGCCAAACACCCGACCGTGCAGGCTGCCTTGCAGGCTTTCCCGAGCGCAAAAGTGCAAGATGTACGCTACAAACCCCACGCGACACCACAGGAGTAGGCACGCGATGAAGAACCTAGGAAACATGATGAAGCAGGCTCAAGCCATGCAGGCCAAAATGGCCGAAGCACAGGCTAAGCTGGAGCAAATGACCGTGGAAGGCGCTTCGGGCGGCGGCATGGTCAAGGTTGTTCTCTCTGGTAAGGGGGAAATGAAGGGTCTGACGATTGATCCGAACCTGATCGATCCCGAAGACGCAGAAGTGCTCGAAGATCTGATTATTGCGGCGCACAACGACGCCAAGACCAAATCCGAAGAGATGATGGCCGAAGAAATGAAGGCCGTGACCGGCGGCTTGCAACTGCCTCCAGGCATGAAGATGCCGTTCTAAACGATGGTACTGGGCGACCTTGAACCGCTGTTAAAGCTGCTGGGCCGACTGCCGGGTGTTGGCCCGCGTTCGGCGCGGCGGTTGGCGCTGGAGTTGATCCAGAACAAGGATTCGCTCATGCGGCCACTGGCCCATGCGCTGACCCAAACAGCCGACGCGGTGCGCGAGTGCGACACCTGCGGCAACCTCGATACCCAAAGCCCCTGCCGCGTGTGCCAGTCCCCCAATCGGGCGGATGAGAACGGCATGACGGTGCTTTGCGTGGTCGAAAATGTCAGTGATTTGTGGGCGTTGGAACGCTCTGGCAGCTTCAAAGGGCGCTACCACGTGCTCGGCGGAACCCTGTCGGCGCTGGATGGCCGGGGGCCAGACCAGCTGCGGGTGGGCTCATTGTTGGAGCGGGTTCGTCGCGGTGAAGCCAAGGAAGTCATCCTGGCCCTGTCAGCGACGGTTGATGGGCAAACGACCTCGCATTACTTGGCCGAACGTCTGCGGGAAATGGGGGCAGACGTGAGCGCCGTTGCCCAAGGCGTGCCGGTCGGAGGATCGCTGGAATACCTCGATGACGGCACGCTGCTGGCAGCGATGAACGCGCGGCGCTCAGTCTAGGTTTTTACTCAGTCTTGGCGAGAACGACCGTCGTGCTTTCGACGTCCACGATTTTCGCGAATGTTCCCACCTCAAAAGCCTCGTCGGACTTGGCACGCCATACCGTGTCACCGATGCGAACCGATCCGGACACCCCGGCTCGAACCGGCCGATGCACCTCGACAACCTGACCGATCATGGTGGCACCACGATCGTTCAAATCATGATCCTCGCTGGAACTCAGATAACGTTTCCAGAGGTTGCGCCCCAGAAGAAGGCCCACCAGCGATAGAACGCCAAAGCTCAGCAGATTCATCATGGGGAACTCACCCGGCGTGAGCCAAGCGACCCCGGCGGTCAAAATCGCACCGACCCCGAACCACAGAAGAATGGTCCCGGGCGCCATCAGCTCCAGCAGCAGCAGCATAAAACCCAGAGCCAGCCAGAACCAAGGGGCGGAGAGAAGTTCTACAAAACCCATAGGGGCGTCCTTCCTATTTCGGTGCTTTGTCTAGGGTTGCTTTGGCCAGTTCGGAAATACCGCCGATCGCGCCGATCACACTGGATGCTTCCAGTGGCATGAACACCAGTTTGCCGTTGTTCGATGAAGCAATTTCTTTCAGCGCCGTGATGTAGTTGTTGGCGACGAAGTAGTTCACGGCTTGCAAGTCACCCTCGGCGATGGCTTTGGAGACCATTTCGGTGGCGCGGGCTTCGGCTTCGGCTTCACGCTCACGGGCTTCTGCGTCACGGAATGCCGCTTCACGGCGGCCTTCAGCTTCGAGGATCAGCGACTGCTTTTCACCCTCGGACTTGAGAATTTCCGCAGCACGGAAGCCTTCAGCTTCGAGAATATTCGCGCGCTTCTCACGCTCAGCCTTCATCTGGCGCGCCATGGCGTCGACCAGATCACGCGGCGGGGTGATGTCTTTGATCTCAACACGCGTGATTTTCACGCCCCAAGGGTCGGAGGCGTCATCGATGACCCGCATCAGGGATTCGTTGATCCGGTCGCGGTTGGACAGGATTTCATCCAGATCCATCGAGCCGACCACCGTACGAATGTTGGTCATCGTCAAGTTCACGATGGCCCGTGTCAGGTTGCGGACTTGATAGGACGCGCGCGGTGTATCGACGACTTGATAGAACACGACCCCATCAACCGTGACCATCGCGTTGTCTTTGGAGATGACTTCCTGGCTTGGAATATCGAGGACTTGCTCCATCACGTTCATGCGGATGCCGATGGCGTCAAAGAACGGCACGATGATGTGCAGACCCGGATCGAGCAGCCGTGTGAATTTACCGAAGCGCTCAACGGTCCACTCGTTCCCCTGTGGAACCGCTTTGACAGCCCCTGTAACGAGGAAAACGATGACAAGGAAGATGGCAATAATGACGATCGAGCCAAAGCTCATGAAAATGCCAAAGAGTTCCATTTTCTTTTTCCCTTTTGAATTCTTATTACGGCTCTCAATAGCGGAGCCGATCGCATGTCTGATATGTGGACGATAGCCCGGATTTACAAGGGTTTGGGCTTTGAAGTCTGCAATGGTTGTCAGACCTCGTCCTCGCCTATACCTAGAGACTTAAAGTGATCTCTTTGGAGGACGTAAGGCTGCTATGGCTGTTCTGCCCATTCTCATCGCGCCGCACCCGACGCTCAAGGCTAAGGCTAAACCGGTTAAAGACGTGACGGACGAGCTGCGCGCTCTGCTCGATGACATGCTCGAAACCATGTATGACGCCCCGGGCATTGGCTTGGCGGCCAACCAGATCGGCTCGCTGCATCGCGTGCTTGTCATGGACTGCGGCTCTCGCGATGACGAGGAAACGCCCCGACCGATCAAAATCATCAATCCAGAAATCACCGGTGTCTCCGAGGAGCTTTCCAGCTACGAAGAGGGGTGTTTGAGCATTCCCGAACAATTCGCAGATGTGGAACGCCCGGCGGTGGTACGGGTCAAGTACCTCGACGAAAACGGCCAGAAGCAAGAGCGTCTGTTTGACGGGTTGGAAGCCACCTGCGTGCAACACGAAATCGACCACCTCGACGGCGTTTTGTTCGTGGATCACCTGAGCAATCTTAAGCGCAACATGCTGATGAAGAAGCTCAAGAAATACCTCAAAGATCGCGAGGAAGACGCTGCTGATGTCGGATGATGCAAGCGCCCCGGCGCGCTGGGCGATGGGCGCGCTGGATATCACCGACGCCTTTGGCCGCGTGGTGCCGATTTCGCTGCGGTACAATACAGGGTTCATGGACGCGACGGTTCGAGCCAGCGTGCAGGATTGCGTTACGTTCTTTTGGCGGTTTGAGGATGATCCGCTGATGGGCGCGGGTGGACCATCGCCAGAACTGGAGACGGGGCTAGCGGACATGGAAAGCGCGCTTATTGCCGCCATTCCGGGCGACGGCGGGTCGCTGGTCGCGGTGCGTTTGGGCAATGGTATGGTTGAGTACGCCTTGGCCTTCTTCTCCGAAGCCGCGCACGAACATTTTGCCGAGCATTTCGAGCCGCCGGAAGCGTTTTTCAACAAATTCGCCGCGCAGCAATTTGCCCATGGTCACGAGTTTTGGCCGGAATATTTGCCCAAGGGCTTTGAAGCGGAGGGCTAACACATGCGCGTGGTCTTTATGGGAACGCCAGAGTTCTCTGTGGTCGCCCTGCAGGCGCTGATCGACGCCGGGCACGACATTGCCTGTGTTTACTCCCAGCCGCCACGCCCGGCGAAACGGGGCCAGAAAGAGCGGCCATCGCCGGTTCACGCCCATGCTGAGGCCGCAGGAATTCCTGTCCGCACCCCGCTGAATTTCAAAGACAGCGCCGAGCGTGACGCCTTTGCCGCGCTATCGGCTGATGTGGCGGTGGTTGTCGCCTATGGCCTGATCCTGCCGCAAGCCATACTGGACGCGCCGATACACGGTTGCCTGAACATCCACGCCAGCTTGCTCCCCCGCTGGCGCGGTGCCGCGCCGATTCACCGCGCAATCGAAGCCGGTGACAGCCAGACCGGGGTTGGCATCATGCAGATGGAGGCAGGCTTGGATACGGGTCCAGTGCTGCTCGAAGACCGTCTGAGCATTGGGGAGACTGAGACGACAGGCGCGCTGCATGATCGCTTGGCGCTGATGGGCGGCGGTCTGATTGTTCAAGCGCTGGAGCAGCTTGGCGACTTGGCGCCTGTGCCGCAGAACCCCGCTCTGGCGACCTATGCCCACAAGATCGACAAGGCCGAAACCCGCATCCGCTGGTCGGAAAGCGCGGACACAGTGAAGCAAAAGATCAACGCCTTTTCCCCCTTTCCCGGCGCGTGGTTCGAGGTCTCGGGCGAACGGGTCAAAGTCCTGCGTGCGGGGCTCTCGCCAGAAACGGGCGCGTGTGCCGGTGAAGTGCTCCACGGCCTGACCATCGCTTGCGGTGACGGCGCGGCGGTGCAGCTGCTGGACGTTCAGCGCGCGGGCAAGAAAGCGGGTTCCGCCGAAGACTTCCTGCGTGGCCATCCGATTGCTGCTGGAACGGTGCTCGACTGATGCCGCGCTTTGCCATCAAAATCGAATACGACGGCACGCCCTTTATGGGGTGGCAATATCAGGAACATGGACCATCGGCTCAAGCTGTTGTCATGCAAGCGTTCAAGGCTTTCACCGGTCAAGATCTGAAGATTTACGCCAGTGGCCGCACGGATGCCGGGGTGCACGCCTTGGGGCAAGTGATCCACGTCGATATCGACAGCGATCGCTTTGACGCCAATCGGGTGCGAGAAGCCCTCAATGGGTGCCTGCGACCCCACCCGGTTGCCGCCTTGGATGTGATCGAGGTGGACGAAGATTTTCACGCCCGGTTTTCTTGCACGGGCCGCGCCTATCGCTACGTCATCATCAACCGCCGCCCCGGGCTAACGCTGGACCGCGAGCGGGCGTGGCTGGTCAAATCGCGCTTAGACGCTGACGCCATGAACCAAGCCGCTCAAGCGCTGGTCGGACATCACGATTTCACGTCTTTCCGTGCAATTTTGTGTCAGGCGAAGTCACCCATCAAGACACTAGATTCCCTGCGCGTCTGGCGCACGGGCGAGCGCGTGATTGTCGAAACCGCGGCCCGGTCCTTCCTGCACAACCAAGTCCGCAACATGGTGGGTACGTTGGTGGAAGTCGGCGCAGGCCGGCAGTCGGTGGGGTGGGTGAAGGACGTGCTGGAGGCGAAAAACCGACAAGTCAGCGGCCCCAAAGCCCCGGCGTGCGGTCTTTATTTCTTACGGGCCAATTATCCCGAAAAGTACCGCTGGAGCAGCGACGCATAGATGGCGCTGAGCGCTTCGAGGTCGGCCACATCAACGCGTTCATCGACCTTGTGCATGGTCTGTCCCACCAGACCAAATTCCGCCACAGGGCAAATATCTTTGATAAAGCGCGCGTCCGACGTGCCACCAGCGGTCGAGTATTCTGGCCGGCGGCCTGTGTGTTCTTCAACCACGTCCGCGATCAACGCGCCAAAGGCTTCAGGGGGGTAGATGAAGCTCTCGCCTGAAATGCGATAGCGGTAGGAGACGTTCGCCCGGTGCGGCTCGACGGCGGCGTCGATCCAAGCTTTCAGGCTGTCGCTGCTGTGCTCGTCGTTAAAGCGGATGTTGACCGATGCGGTGGCTTTGGCCGGGATCAGGTTATCGGCGCTGTTACCCACGTCAAAGGTCACGACTTGCGCCGAAGACGCCTGAAAGTGCTCGGTCCCGTGATCCAAAGGCTCAGCGGTGAGCGCCGTCAATACAGCGAGCAGGGGATGCACGGGGTTATCTGCCAAATGCGGATAGGCCACATGGCCTTGTGTACCGGTGCTTTCGAAGTACGCCGTGACGGACCCGCGACGGCCAATCTTGATGGAATCGCCGAGCGCATTGGGGTTGGTGGGTTCGCCAACGATGCAGACGTCGGGCCGCTCACCGGCTTGCGCCATCCAATCCAGCAAAGCGCGGGTGCCGTCTGTGGCTGGCCCTTCTTCATCGCCGGTGATGATCAGTGAAATGGCATCGCCCTCGGCGCGCTGAGACAGCATTGCCTCGACCGCGCCCATGAAGCACGCCACGCCGGATTTCATATCAACCGCGCCGCGTCCATACAGCACGCCATCGACGATTTCAGCGCCAAAGGGTGGATGCGTCCACGCCGCTTCATCGCCCACGGGGACCACGTCTGTGTGGCCAGCAAAGGCAAAATGTCGGCCATTGGTGGCGCCCCGGTTGCCGAACTTGATGAACAGGTTCGGCGTGCCGTGGCGGTCCACGCGCTCGGACCATCCGCCCAGCCGCTCAGCCCATGCCGCCATGTACTCCAGCGCGCCACCTTCAATGGGGGTGACGGACGGGCATTGGATCAGCGCGCGGGCGTGGGTCAGGGCGGGGCTATCGGTCATGGCTTCACTCAGTCTCGCAGCAGTTCGTTGATGCCGGTCTTGGAGCGTGTTTGCGCGTCCACCCGCTTTACGATCACTGCGCAGTAAAGCGATGGACCATCGCCGGTTTTCGACGGCAGCGCGCCGGGAACGACCACCGAGTAAGACGGCACGCGACCCATAAAGATTTCCCCGGTTGCCCGGTCTACGATTTTGGTCGAAGCGCCAATGTAAACGCCCATCGACAACACGGCGCCTTCTTCGACAACAACCCCTTCGGCAACTTCAGAGCGTGCGCCGATGAAGCAGTTGTCTTCGATGATCACGGGGCCAGCCTGCAACGGCTCCAAAACGCCGCCAATGCCTGCGCCGCCCGAGATGTGGCAGTTCTTGCCGATTTGCGCACACGATCCAACAGTCGCCCACGTATCCACCATCGTCCCTTCATCGACATAAGCGCCGAGATTGACGAAAGACGGCATCAGCACCACGCCTTTGGCGATGTGCGCCGAGCGGCGGACAACCGCGCCGGGAACCGCACGAAAGCCAGCCGCAGCAAACTGCTCCGGGCCCCAGTCGCCAAACTTGAGCGCGACCTTGTCCCAACCCGGTGCACCGCCACAGGCGTGGTCCATAACTTCCATGTCGTTGAGTCGGAAGCCCAGCAGGACGGCTTTCTTGGCCCACTGGTTCACGGTCCATTGGCCCACCGCCTGTTTCTCCGCAACCCGCAGAGCGCCGCTGTCCAGCGCGTCGAGGGTCGCGTTCACGGCGTCGCGCACATCACCTTGGGTGGATGAATTGATGGTGTCGCGGTCGTCGAAGGCAGCTTCGATCAGTGTTTCGAGGCGGGCGAGGTCCATGACGTACTCCTGTCGTCAGTGAGGGGTGGATTAGGAGAAACTCTCAAGCACGGTGTCGTTCAGAAATGCGGTCAGGTCCAATACAGAATGGTCAATGAAGCCATCCCCATCCTCAAGACCCATGTTCCCCCACGCCGTATCAGTGACAAGGTGCGCGGTTTTCATGCCCAGTTCCTTTGCGGTGCGCAGGTTCTTTGGGCTGTCCTCGAAGAAAATGGAGGTCTTGGGGTCAACGCCGTGTTCGCTGAAAAAAGTCTCAAACGCGATGGGGCGTGGTTTCGGCTTGAAGGCGATGGTGCGAATGTCGGCGATGGCTTCGAAATCCGAATGCGCAAAGCCCAGTTGGTCCAAGCACGCTTCGGCGTGTTCCTTGAAGCCATTGGTGAAGATCAGCACGCGACCGGGCAGCTTGCGAACGGCCTCAACCAATGCGGGGCTATGCGGGATGCGGCCATAGTCCACCTGCATCAGGAATTCGGCGTACTCGTCAACATTGATCCCTCGCTCCGCCACAAGGCCCGAAAGCGTCGTGCCGTATTCAAGGAACAGGCGGCGCTGTTCCTTCTTTGCTTCGGCGAGGGGAATGTCGAAGCGGTCGGCAACGTACAAGCCCATCCGCTCGGCGATTTGTGGAAAGAAATTCGAGCTGGCGGGATACAGCGTATCGTCCAGGTCAAAAACCCAAGTATCGATGGTGGAAAATGGCATGGGGACGGTCTCTTGTTCTGTGCAGACCTTGGATGGACGTTTCGCCTTAATTTGCCAAGCCCGAGGTTGAGGAAAAATAAATTCTGAATCTGCGATTTTCATTCGCTCGAATCGGCTAAATGCTTTAAATTATGCGACTATTAGGCATAGGAGACGGTTTTGACGGACTCGCGATTGGACAGTTCGCTCGGTTTTTGGAGCGGGTGGCGGCGATATGCGCTGGCACTTGGGGCACTTATCTTCCTGTTTGCTCTGCTATTCTGGGCATTTGCAGAATTAAACCGTCACAACAAAGACATCCAGACGGGTGGCAATAACTCTCCATTTTGGCGAATCGGTGAAGTTGAAACGGCGCTCTTGCGATACATCAACGCCATGGACCTCTATCGTTCGTTGGATCCGGAAAGTTCTCCGGTCGCGGTTGTCGATACTTACGAAGTTCTCCTTACCCGCGTTTCTTTGTTCCAAAATCCTGAAAACATGCGGGCCGTCTCCGAAATCGACGGCGCTGCCACGTCGCTCAATGCGCTCTATGGTGAATTGATCAACCTGCAGCCGCAGATGGAGCTTTTGGCTGAAAACGGATTGACCGGGGGGCAGGTCAAGGCTGTTCGAGAGTCCATGAACGGATTTGCGTGGGAGTTCAGCGGCTATCCGCGTGAGGCGATGCAGGTTCAGGAGCGCTTGATCAGTGATGTGCAGCGCAAGGTTCGCAACACGTACAATCTGCTTGCCCTGATCTTTCTGTTTATCGTCGCCACGGGCGGCATTATCGCCTTTTTCGTATTCCGCGAGCGAAGTCTCGCGATTGAGACTCAGAACTATCTTGCCACTGCGATCGAGACCATGCCGGATGCCTTCGCGCTCTATGACGGCGACGACCGGTTGGTGTTGTCGAACCAGCGGTTTCGTCAGAACCACGGGATGACGCTGGATGAAGCGCAGAGCGGTCCGGCATTCGCCGCGCTGCTGAAACGCGACCTGAGCGCCCACCGGTTTCCGGCGGCAGAACGCGATGCGCAAGGATGGCTCAACAAGCGCGTCGCGCGCCACAACAACCCGTCCGCACCGTTCGAAGAGCCGTTCATGCAGGATCGCTGGTTGCAGATTGCCGAGCGGAGAACCCGTCGGGGTGAGGTGGTTTCGATTGCCACGGACATCACGCAACTCAAGCGCCGGGAATTGGAGCTGGAGGAATCCTCGCTGCGCTTCCGGCAGCTGGCTGAAGCCTCCTTTGACGGGATCGTGGTTGTCGAAGATCGCCGCATCAGCCGCTTCAACGACCATCTGAATGAAATCTTCGGCTGGGATCCCGCTGAGTTACAGGGCGAACCCATCGATATTCTGTTCGCGCCGGGGACGGAAGAGGCGTGGAACGAGGCCTTGGGCCGCGAAGCCCTGCGTGCGCGGGAAACGCTGGCGCAGCACAAAGATGGGCACGTTTTCAACGTCGAACTCTCCTCTCGTGCCATTGATCACGGCGAAGAACGCTCAGAAACGGTGTTCTCGATCCGGGATATTTCTGAGCGGAAGCAGGCTGAATCCGAAATGCGTGCAGCCAAGGATGCGGCCGAAGCGGGGTCACGGGCAAAGTCTGATTTCTTGGCGATGATGAGCCACGAGATCAGAACGCCAATGAACGCCATTATGGGCATGACCACCATGCTCATGAATTCGGATTTGGACCCCCAGCAAGCCGCCTACGCGAACACCGCCCAAGAGTCGGCGGAGGGTCTGCTGGTCATCCTGAATGATCTGCTCGACCTCTCCAAGCTCGAAGCGGGCAAGTTGAACTTCGAGGAGGCGAATTTCGATTTGCCGGAATTGGCCATGGGGGTCATGGAACTGCTCTCGCCCCATGCCGACGAAAAGGGTCTGTCGGTCCACGGCGACTGGCACGATCTCAGCCACCCCCGAGTCAAGGGCGATCCGACGCGGGTGCGTCAGCTGCTGCTCAACCTGCTTGGCAACGCGATCAAATTCACCGAGGAAGGGAACGTCACCCTTAGGATCACGCAGGAAAAGCCAACCACTGAAGACCGCATTGCGACCTTCGTTGAAGTGATCGATACCGGTATTGGTATCACGCGCGACCAGCAATCGCGGCTGTTTGAACCGTTCAATCAGGCCGATGCAACGGTCAGTCGTCGCTTTGGCGGCACGGGCCTTGGTTTGGCGATCTGCCGTCGTTTGGTTGATGCCATGGGCGGTGAAATTGGGGTGGCTTCGGAGCAGGGGAAGGGCGCGACGTTCTGGTTCCGGCTCGAATTCGATGCGGCGACGGGCGAGGCGATTACGCTGGTCGAAGATGGCGAGCACGATCATCTCAAGTCCTCAGCGCGGTCCACGACCCATGTTCGCCTAACCCAGAACAAGAAACCAGCGACCGCTGACGATGGCGATCTACGCCGGGTGCTGCTGGTCGAAGACAGCCCAACAAACCGCGCTGTTGTCGAAGCGTTTTTGGAAGGGTTGCCGATCGATCTGGAAATGGCCGAAAATGGCAAGGAAGGGTTGGAAAAGGCGGCAGAGACGGTTTACGACCTTGTGCTCATGGATATGGCCATGCCGGTCATGGACGGCCTGACGGCGTCCCGAGAAATCCGGAAATTGCCGGGCCTGAACGGAAAGTCTCCGATTGTGGCGCTGACCGCTAATGCGATGGCGAGCGACCGACAGCGGTGCTTGTCGGCGGGGATGAACGATTATCTCGCCAAGCCGCTCAAGCTGGATTCCTTGGTGGGCATGGTCAGCACGTGGCTGGCGTTGGATGACACAGACCCGACGACGACAGCCCAAGGCGGCAGCCAAGACATCGTGCTCAAGCCTATTAAGCCAAAGAAAGCAGCAAAAAAACCCATCGCTGAATTCGGAGATTGGGATGCGGTTGAAGCGACCGCAAGCCAAGCACTCGACGCGGGGGAAAGCGCCGGGGACAGCAACAGCCACACCAACAACGACGGTTCGGCGGATCAGGCGCAGGACGAAAGCAGCCCCATGGAGGCTGGAACCCCGTCGGAAGACGACGGCTATGATCTGGAAATCCGGGCGCGGGCCGAACGCGCCATCGCAGCAAGCGGTACGCATGTCACGTCAGGAGACGGCACGGGCGCGCCGGAATCCGCTGCAGAAATGTTGCTGGATGATGCCGTGTTGGAGCAGATGCGAGAAGACACCGGCGATGATATTGTTCGCATGCTGGTGACGGCCTTCCTTGAAGAACTCGATGGGCGTTTGCCCAAAGTCGTTGAGCTTTGCGAGACAGAAAACTGGACGGAGTTGCGTCACGAGGCTCATACGATCAAAGGCTCTGCGGCAACGTTTGGCGCAGCAGCGCTGTCTAGAGCCGCAAAAAGGATCGAGGTTGCTTGCGATGAAGGTGCGTCAAAAGCGGCAAAACAGGATGTCGACGATTTTCCTGCTTTGGCACAAAAAACGCGGGATTCGTTGATTAAGACCTTGAAATTACAGCTCCCAAGCAAGAAAGAAGCTGCCTGATTCAGGTGAAATGGCGGCTTTTGGCGTATGATTGACGAAAATCAACGCCTTTACTTCGTTTTTCTCTATACCAATTCATGGGTGATCCCGAGTGAGATCGCGGCAGCTTCTTGTCTGTTTCCTTAGCCGCCGTCAGACCTCCATAAACAATGCAAGGGCCGTTAACGATGGCACCTCATGAAAGCGCAGCTTTTTACGACCATGACCGTGACTTGGCAGACGACGTGACCGACATCTCTGACAGCGCCAACGTTGTCTCTATCAACAAATCAGCACAGCCATCGCGCAGTGAAGCGGAAGAAGCGGTTAAGACGCTCATTTCCTACACGGGCGAAGACGCCGACCGCTCAGGCGTGCTTGAAACACCCAAGCGGGTCGTGAAGGCTTTTGACGAGTGGTTTGGTGGGTATCAGATCGACGTCGATGCTGTGCTGGCCAAGACCTTCGATGAAGTTGATGGCTATCAGGACATGGTCTTGCTCAAAGACATTCCGTTCCACAGCCACTGTGAGCATCACATGGCACCGATTATCGGCAAGGCGCATGTTGCCTACATGCCGCGCGGGCGTGTGGTTGGCATTTCCAAGCTGGCTCGCGTCGTTGACGCTTTCGCCCGTCGCTTCCAGATTCAAGAGCGGATGACCGAAGAAGTCGCCAAGGCGATCGAGCGCGTGCTTGAGCCGCTGGGTGTTGCGGTGGTGATTGAGGCCGAACACCATTGCATGACCACGCGTGGCATTAACACCCACGACACGGTGATGCACACCAAACACCTCTCGGGTGCCTTCAGAGAGGATTCAGATCTGCGTCGCGAGTTCTTTGACGCGCTGCGTTAAGGTTGCCCTCGCCTCAAAGCGACTTTAATGTCCGGCCCGTGTTAAACGGGCCGGGAGCGCCATCTTGGATCTAAGATCCGTCGCCAATATTGTCGGCTACCTGCTCGGCATTCTTGCGCTGGCCATGCTGGTCCCGGCGGCTTACGAGCTGCTGCTCCAAAGTCCAAACTGGACCTCGTTCGTTATTTCTGCGGCGATTACAGGCTTTGCGGGCATTACGCTGAGCCTGACCACGCGCACGAAAAAGCCCGTCTTCTCCGTTCGTCATGCCTTTGTTTTCACCACGGTCGCGTGGGCGTCTGTGTGCCTGTTTGGTGCGATGCCCTTTGTCTTTGGTGACTTGGGGCTGAGTTTGGGTGAGGCGGTGTTTGAAGCCACCTCTGGCATCACCACAACCGGTTCAACCGTGATGACCGGCCTTGATCTGCTCTCGCCGGGGTTTCTGCTGTGGCGGGCGCTGCTGCAATGGCTGGGCGGGGTTGGTATCGTTGTGACCGCCATGAGCCTGCTGCCTGCGCTGCAAATTGGTGGCATGCAGCTGTTCCGCACGGAATCGTTTGAGCAAACCGAAAAGCTGCTGCCGCGGGCTGGCGAGCTGTCGTTGAAAATTATTCAGGTTTACGTCTCGCTGACCCTGCTGGCCGGCTTGGTTTACGCCCTGCTGGGCATGTCGCCGTTTGATGCTGTTGTCCATGCAATGACGTCAATCGCCACGGGCGGCTTCAGCAACCACGATAGCAGCTTCGCGCACTTCGAAAGTGCCGCGATTGAGGGTGCGGCCATTGTCTTCATGCTGGCGGGGTCGCTGCCGTTTTTGCTGTATATTCGGCTGTCGCGACGAGAAATGTCGGCCCTGCGCGGCGATAGTCAGATGTGGACGTTCTTGATGCTGGTCGGCGTGGGCATTGCCCTGCTGACACTGTGGCAGGTGATTTCATCCGTCGCGCCCTTTCCCGAAGCGCTGCGGCATGCCGCCTTCAACACCACGTCCATCATCACAGGCACAGGCTACGCGAGCGCTGATTACTCCGCTTGGGGCGCTTTCCCCAACGCCTTGCTGTTGGTTGCGATGTTCATTGGCGGGTGCGCAGGTTCAACGTCCTGCGGCATCAAAGTCTTCCGGTTTCAGGTGCTCTATATCACTTCAGTGGCGCAAGTCCGTCGCCTCGCGGAGCCGCGCCGGGTGCGTGTGACCTACTACAACCGCAAGCCGCTGACCGATGAAGTCGCAGAGTCGGTGCAGGTGTTCTTCTTCCTGTTCATTCTGACCTTTGGCGTCTTGGCGGCAGCATTGGGCTTCATGGGGCTGGATATGGTGACGGCGATTTCTTCAGCCGCCACAGCCGTCGCAAACGTAGGTCCGGGATTGGGTCCGGTGGTCGGGCCATCCTCGACCTTTGCCAGCTTGCCCGAGGCCGCCAAGTGGATGATGGCCGCCGGTATGCTTTTGGGCAGGTTGGAGCTGTTTTCGGTGCTGGTTCTGCTGGTCCCGAGTTTCTGGCGCGAGTAGCGCGGCGCGCCAAAGGCTACTGCAGGGTAACGGCGAGGTCTTCGGGTTTGAACACGTAGGTGGTGTTGCAGAACTCGCAGGTGGAGCTGACAACGCCGTCGATGAAGCAATCCGCAAGCTCCTCCGCGCTGAGCGACAGCAATACGGTTTTCAAGCGATCTTCTGAACACTGACACGCATGGCGCAAAGCCTGACGATCGGAAACCCGCACGCCGTCTTCGTGGAACAGGCGATAAAGCAGCGTTTCGGTGGGCAAATCTGCGTCTGTCAGCTCATCAGGCTGCACGGAATTGATAAAGGCCAAAGCACGGTCCCAAGCATCCCGCGCCGCTGCGCCGTCGGAGACTTCACCCTCACCCCCAATTTCCGGCAACCGCTGCGCCAAAATAGCCCCCGCGCGCCATTTGCCGGCGCTGTCCCGGTCTGCGGCGACGCGCACGGTCATATCGACCTGATCGGACTGATGGAAGTAGTGCTGAATGCACTCAGCAAGGTTTGCGCCGCTGAGATCAACAATGCCCTGATAGCGTTCGGTGTACTGCCCCTGATCGACGGTAAAGGCGATGTAACCCTTTCCCACCAGAGAGCGAAAGTCATGCATGCTGAGCGCTGAGTAGTCGGCCTCGTTGAACTGGGCATAGCCGCGCAAGGCGCCGTCCGTGGTCACGTCGGCGACCAGCATGCCAACCGGTCCATCGGACTGGGTCTGCAGGATCAGTTTCCCCTCGAACTTCAGCGAAGACGCCATCGCCGCTGCCAGCGCTGCCGCTTCGGACAGCAGCGCAGCAATGGGGGCGGGGTAGTCGTGGACCGTGACGATGTCATCGATCGCAGACCCCAACCGGACAAGCCGCCCCGAGATGTCCGTTCCATGCACCATGTAGGGCTGGGCGAGGTTGTCGTCGAGCGTGGAGGCTGTTTGGTCCAAGGTAATCGCGGTCGTCATGGTGATACAGTCCTGCTTGGCGGCGGTTGTGGCTTAGGAAAGCGCGCCCATGCACCAGGCAAGAACGGCTTTCTGAGCATGTAAGCGGTTTTCCGCCTCATCAAAGACCACCGATTGCGGACCATCCATGACGCTAGAGGTCACCTCTTCCTCTCGATGGGCGGGCAAGCAGTGCATGAAGACAGCATCCTTGTCCGCCTGAGCCATCAGCGCATCATTGACTTGGAACGGTGCGAGCATGTTGTGGCGGTTCTCAGCGTCCTTGTCGCCCATGCTGACCCATGTGTCGGCAAAGACGGCATCAGCGCCCGCGACAGCCACTTCTGCGCTGTTGGTCAGCGAGACGGCATCACCGGCATAGGCCACGGCGTCGGGGTCGGGCATGAGTTCAGGGGGCGTGCCAATGCGGGCGTGAAAGCCAAACTGCTTGGCCGCTTCCATCAGTGATACAGCGACGTTGTTGCCGTCACCGACCCACGCCACGGTCGCACCCGCGATATCGCCCTTGTGTTCCTCATAGGTCAGCACGTCCGCCATCAGCTGGCAGGGGTGTGAGCGATCGGTCAGGCCGTTGATTATCGGGATCGTTGCGTGCTCGGCCAAGCCCAGCAGCATTTCGTGCGAAAAACAGCGGATCATGATGCCGTCGACATAGCGAGACAGCACTTTGGCCGTGTCATGAATGCTTTCCCCACGGCCAATCTGCATGTCGGCTGCATTGAGCACGATGGCCTCGCCGCCCAATTGCTTGATGGCGCATTCAAAGGAAACGCGGGTCCGCGTGGATGGCTTTTCGAAGATCATAGCCAAGGTTTTGCCAGCCAGCGGTCGTTTCTCTGATCCGGCGCGGCGTGCTGCCTTGATGGTCTTGGCGCCGTCCAGAATGGTGCGCAGATCCGTGGCGGAAACGTCTTTGAGATCGAGAAAGTGACGGGTCATGCTGTGGTCCCTGTCTGCGGTGTGAGTCATAAAGTCGGAAGAGCGCCGAGCGCCCAAAGATCGCTTAGCCCTTTAGGGCTGCGGCAACAGCGGCAAAGGCTGCGACGGCCTGATCAATCTCGGCATCCGAGACAACCAAGGGCGGCAGCAAACGAATGACGTTTTGGCCAGCGGGGACGGTCAACAGATGGTGCTCGTCACGCAGGCGGGCAACGATTTCCCCGCACGTGTGCGGTTCGGTGATCATCACGCCTTGCATCAGTCCTGCACCACGGCGCAGCTGGTAGACGTGGGGGTTAGCATCGACAACAGCGCCCATTTCATCCCACAGCCGGTTCGAGACTTGATAGACGCGATCGAGGAACCCCGGCTGCATCATCACATCCATCACCGCACATCCAATGCGCGAGGCCAGCGGGTTTCCGCCGTAGGTCGTGCCGTGCATCCCGGCGCTGATTCCGGCCATCGCCCGCGTGGTGCCCATAAAGCAGCCAAGCGGGAAACCGCCGCCAATGCCTTTGGCCACCGCCATCAAGTCGGGGTCGGCGGCGCCGTCGGCCCACTGGTGCGCAAACAACCGCCCTGTCCGGCCAACGCCGCATTGCACCTCGTCAAAAATCAGCAGAATGCCGAATTCGTCGCAGGTTTCACGCAGGGCAATCAAATAGCTCAGGTCTGCCGGCGCAATCCCGCCTTCGCCTTGGATCGGTTCGACGAGGACAGCGGCGGTTTCCTCGGTGATCGCTGCGCGCAGCTCATTGAGGTTGTTAAAGGCCACGTGATCAAAGCCATCGACCCGGGGGCCAAAGCCTTCCAGATGCTTGGCGTTGTTGCCCGCAGAAATGGTGGCCATCGTGCGACCGTGAAAGGCGCTGTTCGCCCCAATAATCCGGTACTTCTGCGGATTGCCTTGCAGGTGATGATACCGCCGCGCAGCCTTGATACAGCCCTCCAACGCCTCTGCGCCGGAATTGGCAAAGAACACCAAATCCGCAAACGTGTTCGCGGTCAGTGCTTCAGCCAAGTCGCGCTGATGCGGTATTTCATAGAGGTTCGACGTATGCCAAAGCTTCGCTGCCTGATCCTGCAAGGCCGCGACCAACGCTGGATGCGAATGGCCTAAAGCGTTGACGGCGATGCCCGATCCAAAGTCCAAATATCGCTGACCTTCTGTGCTGAACAGAAAGCAGCCTTCGCCACGCTCAAAGGCAATCGGTGCGCGGGCATAAGTCGGGGCGATGTGGGGAGAGGGAGCAATAGAGCCGTCGGGCATGGGTCTTGGGCTTTCAGAACCTTGTGAAGGGCGGTAAAAAAGAAAAACCCGCTGCGCGAACAGCGGGAGAAACCAATCTTTTCAACGTTGTGACGAGCAGCCGCCCTTTGTCAAGCAGTGACCCCTTTGCAGATTCAGACCCCGACTATGCGTCGGAGTCGCGGGACGACACCCGCGCCGGTGGGGCTGCGTCGTCAAAGCGGCGGCAACCGCGCAAGCCGCGGAAGATCTCGCCGGAGTATCTGCGCCGCGTTGCGCTGCATTATCTGGATCGCTATTCGGCGACTGAAAACTCCCTGCGCGCTGTGCTCAAGCGCCGCATCCGGAAGTCTGCAACCATCCACGAACTCGATGACGATGTCCCGCTGTGGGTGGATGCCCTGATTGAAGACATGAAGCGCTTAGGCTTCATCAACGATGCTGCGTTCGCGCAGACCCGCGCGGTTTCGCTGCACCGCTCTGGCAAGTCCTCTCGTGCGATTGCTCAGACACTGATCGGCAAGGGGATCCGAGGTGACGTGCTTGATGATGCGATCAAGGCAGCGTCAGACGAGTTGGGGCATGGCGATGATCGTCGGGCGATGGACCGGGCAGCGGGCTTTGAATTTGCCAGACGCCGGCGTTTGGGCGTTTTTAATCCCGATCCGGTCAAACGCGAGGATCGGAAGGACAAGGACATGGCCACACTCGCACGCCGTGGTTTCGGCTATGAGATTTGTCGCGCCGTTGTTGAGGCGCAGGACGAAGAGGCGCTGCGGGATCGCCTGGAGCTTGACGACTGATCGGCTAGTTGACCGAACTGTGCTCGTACTCGCTGTCTAGGGAAAACGCAGGAATGGCGACCATGAACTTGTCGTCCTCTGCGCCCTGCCGAAAGTTGTAGTGACCGCGCATGATCCCGCTGGGGGTGGAGAGCGGGCATCCGCTTTCGTAGCTGAAGGACTCACCGGGCGCGATGATCGGCTGATCGCCAACCACACCGGGCCCGCGCACTTCTTCGACATTCCCGCGTGCGTCGGTGATGTGCCAGTATCGCGAAATCAGCTGAACCGGCTCATCCCCGTGATTTTCCAGCTCAATGCGATAAGCCCAGAAGAAGTGGTGCTCTTCGGGTTGGGACTCGCTGTCGACAAAGAAGGGCTCGGCGACAACGCGGATGTTGCGGGTGGTGGCTTCATACATTCGAGCCTTTTGCCCAGTTTGCTGGGGCAGGTAAAGAGCCTGTTTTTGCGGTTGCACCCCCGCAAAGATGCAAGACATCGGCACCAAGGGATTCAGCATCCCTCGGATCGTGCGTCACCAGCAGCGTTGGCAGACCATAGCGCTCGATCTGAGCGGCGGTGAAGGCGCGCACGTCGTCCTTTGTCGCCTCATCCAAGGCCGAAAAGGGCTCATCCAACAGCAAGGCGCGTGGCTCGCTCAATAGGGTCCGAAGCAGGCTGGCGCGCGCACGCTGGCCACCGGACAAGGTTTGCGGGTCGCGGTCGAACACACCACCCAGCCCCGCCTGATCCAGGGCGTCGTCGACGCGGGCGCGACGGTCGGCGGCGGGGACGTTGCCGGGAACGCCAAACCCGAGATTTTGCCCCACGCTCAGGTGGGGGAACAGCAAGGGGCTTTGGAAAACCAGTCCGAGGCGACGCTTGTGTGGAGGTTGGTGGCACAGGCGCTCACCGGCCAGCCACACTTCCCCGCCCCATCGCACCGGCGGGTCAGCAAAGCCTGCGATCAGGTTCAGCAACGTGGTCTTTCCTGATCCGCTTGGCCCCATCACGGCGAGCACGTCGGCGGGTCCAATGGTGGCATTGATACCGCTGAAAAGCGCTTGCGAGGGCGCTTGTGCGCTCAGGTTGATCAATTCAAGCGACATGGGCGGCGAGTCCTCGTCTGTTGCGATGGGCAAGGTCAGGAACGGCGAGCGCGGCAAAGAAGAACAGCAGCGCCCAGAACGCCTGCGACAAGGCAAACTGCGCCGCTGTGCGTCGGCTGCCCCCGGTGGCCGCTGCGACGGCTTCGACGGTGAAGGTTTCAAGGCGCCCTTGGCCCAGTGTCAGTGTTGGCAGATAGGCGGCAACACTGACGGAAAGCGCGATCGCAACACTGGCCATCAACGGTCGCAGCAGCACGGGCAGCTCAACCAGCATCAAGGCTTGCCAAGGCGGTCGTCCCAAGGCCAGCGCTGCTTTGCCATAGCGCGGATCCAGCGACATCACGGCCCCGCGAAGGCTCAAATACGCATAGGCCGCGGTAAACATCACGTGCCCCCACAGCGCCAGCGCCCACGGGGATAACCCCAGAACGGTTAGATCCAGCAGTAACAGCGCGGGGATCAAGGTCATTTGGGGGATCAGCAGCGGCAGAACAGCCGCGCCGGTCCAGCCGATCGACGCGCGCGCAGAGGGTCGGGCCTGACGCTCAGCGAGAACAAAGCTCAGGGCGAGCGCTAAACCCAGCACCGATGACGCGAACGCCAGCCAAAGCGTATTCAGGCTTTCCACGGACCAAAGCCCCCGCGCCCAAACCCAATCAAGCCCCGTCCACCGTTCGGGCAAAGCCGCCGGAAATCGCCAGCGCTGGGCAAAGGCCCAAAGCACCAGCCCGGCCAGCGCCAACGCTGAGGTCAGGACGGCAAAGCGGCCAAGAACCGCCAAAGGGCCAAGGATCCACCCAACCACGCTGCGCCGCTGTCCGTTACTCGCCCACGCGCGCAATCCGGGCCGAACGGCCAAGGCCAGACCGGTAAAGGCCAACAGCGTGAACAGCGTTATGACGGCCAAATGCAGGCTCAAGGCCAAACCCAACCGCCATCCCTGCGCACTGGGATCGCTTAATTTGGAGAGCGCGAGAACGGCAAAGGGTGGCGGCGTTGTCGGTCCCAGCACACGGCCCATATCCACCGCTGAAAGCCCATAGATAAAGGCGATTGCTACCGGCAAAACCATCGCAGGTGCCAACTGAGGCGCAATGACTTTGATGAACGCCGTATAGCGTCCGTAGCCCAAGGAAAGGGCGGCGCGGAAGGATGGCTCTAGGTGGCCGCGCTGGGTCGCGCTGATGGCCAGCAGGATGATAAAGGGCAACTCTTTGAGCGCCAAGCCGATGGCCAGCGACAGGCCCCACGGGTCTTGAGCCACGCTCCACAGCGGCGGACGCTCAAGCCCTGTTGCCCAGGGTGAAATCAGGCGCAAAAACCACCCCGAGGGCGCAACCAGAAACGCAAGACCCACCGCCATCGCTGCGTGCGGCGTGGCCAACAATGGCGGCATGGTCAACCGCAGCCAGCGGCTCGAACGCCCTGTGATGCTGGCCAGCAGTGCGAGGGAAAGGGCGGTGGCAAGGCCTGTCCCCAGGGTCGCGGAGATCAGCGTAACGGCGAGCGATTTTGTGATACCGGGCAGGGTCAAGGCTTCGACAATGGCGCTGGGCCCAGACAGGATGAACAAGCACGGCACAGCCAAAGCCGAGGGCAGAGTCACCAACACCAGCAGCGGAACCGCTGGCATGAAAGAAAGGCGTGGTGGTTTAGCCGTCAGGAGCCATACCGCTGGAGCCAAGCCGCTTCCAGCGCGCTGGTCCACGAAGGATGGGGTTCCGGCAGGACGGAACCCACGGACACGGAAAGCCCATTTGTGGCTTCCAGCAAAGCGCTTTGTTCAGCGGCACTCAGGCGGCTTTCGTCCAAAACCGTGGCATCACCCCACGCGGCAAGGCTCTGTTTGCGGATTTGGGCTTCTGGCGTCATCAGGAAGTTCGCAAACACTTGCGCGCCCGCTGCAGCGCTTGAATTGAACGGAATGGCCACAAAGTGCGTATTTCCAATCGAACCGCCGTCAAAGCCTTGGACGACCGTTGCTTCCACAAACGTTTCAGCCGCCACCAGTGCCGGTCCTTCGAGGGGGAAGAACGACAAAGTCGCTGCGGTTTCGGCGTCGCTGAGCAACTGCTGTGCGGCTGGTCCTGAGACGGGGAAATTCTGCCCGCGCTGCCACAGGTTTGGGTGCAGCTGATCCAGAAACGCCCAAACCGGTGCTGTCACCGCAGCAAAATCTGCGACATCCACGGGGGCGTAAAGCGCGTTGGGGTTGTCGGACAGTGCCAGCGTCGCTTGCTTGAGGAACGTGGTGCCAAGGAAATTGGGCGGCTGCGGATAGGTAAAGCGGCCCGGATTTTGAGCGGCCCAGTCCGTCAGATCGCTCAGGGCCGTTGGGAAGTCCGGCGCAAGCGCACCATCTACGATCACGTTAAACTGCGCCATGCCCCAGGGCGCTTCGAAGCCTTCTGTTGGTGTCTGAAAATCAAGGACAGTGGTTGGCTTTCCTTCGACATCTACGCCAGCAAAAGCCGGCAGGTGTTCTGCCCACGGGCCGAACAGCAAGCCCTCGCTTTTCATGGTCGCAAAGTTTTCACCGTTGATCCAAATCAGATCGATTGAGCCGCCGGTGGTCTTGTTGGCCTGCTGCTCCAGTCGAACGCGGTTCACAGCCTCTGCTGTATCAGCGAGTTTGACATGCTGGACGGTAACGCCGAAATCCTCGCGCACGCGATCTCCGGCCCAAGCGATATAGGCATTGATCCGCTCATCACCGCCCCACGCGTTGAAAAACACGGTCTGACCCGCCGCTGCGGCCACCGTCTCTTCCCAGTCCTGCGCAAAGACAGCGCCGCTTACGCCCATCGTGAGCGCCAGCGCAGCGAAGGCGGATTTGGAAATCGACGCGGAGATACCGTGGAGCATGATGAGGGAAGCCTGATTGTTACTGAGCAGCTGAATGTTCGGTGTTAGGCGAACGTATGCCGCGATTTAGGCCCATGTGCGGACAAAGCCAAGCGCAGAACGGCTTTGCACACTGGGCCGTGAAGATGATTGAGGGTCAAAGCGCACACGGTGGCTGCGGGTTTGATCCTATGGCGGTGCGACGTCGCGCAAATAAGACCCTCCACCTGTCGCAAAACGGCAGACGTCGATCTCTGGTCATGCTAGGCGATTTTCAACAATTTCTCGCGGATTACGTGCTCTAGGGAGGAGCCATAATGAAAGTTGGTTTTATTGGTTTGGGTAATGTTGGCGGCAAGCTCTCGGGCAGCCTCCTGCGCAACGGCTTTGACCTGACGGTTCGCGATCTGGATAAGTCCATCGCTCAGCCCTTTCTCGATGCCGGTGCGCATTGGGCGGAAAGCCCAAAGGCGATGGCAGAACAGGTTGATATGATCATCACCTGCCTGCCCTCACCCGCTGCCAGCGCTGCGGTGATGGAGGCCGAGGACGGCATCCTCGCGGGCCTTCGCCCCGGCACCATTTGGGCCGAGATGAGTACGACTGACGAAAGCGAAGTACGCCGCTTGGGTGACTTGGTGAAAGCCAAGGGCGGAGAGCCGATCGATTGCCCCGTTTCGGGTGGTTGTCATCGCGCCGCAACCGGCAACATTTCCATCTTTGCCGGCTGCTCCCGGCAAACCTTTGAGCGCGCTTTTCCCGTGATTCAGTCGCTGGGCCGCCGGATCCTGCACACGGGCGAGCTCGGAAGCGCCAGCGTTCTCAAGGTCATGACCAACTATTTGGCGACCGCTAATCTGGTCACCCTTTGCGAAGCCCTGGCAACCAGCAAGCTTGCGGGCATGGATCTTAATACCACCTACGAGGCTATTCGGATTTCCAGCGGCAATTCTTTTGTCCACGAGACAGAAAGCCAAGTCATTCTCAACGGTTCACGCGATATCAACTTCACCATGGATCTGGTCCGCAAGGACATCGGCCTGTTTCAATCCATCGCCGAGCGGGCGGGATTGGATCTGGAAGTATCGCCGCTGCTCAATGAGATCTTTGCCGACGGGGAAAACCGCTATGGGCCTCGCGAATGGTCGCCGAACATCATCAAGCGGATGGAAGAAGCCGCTGGGATTGAGGTTCTGGCCGATGGCTTCCCTGCCGATATGGTTGACGACGAACCAGAGTTCCCCGGCTGGGAAGTTGTGCCCAAAGGCCTGTCCCGCGAGCCTTTGGTCGCGCCCCCAGAAGGCGTTGAGTAGTGGCTGAAGACCATACGGGTTCACCGGGGGTCGCGTCCTTTACGGTCGAAGACCCCCAACAAGCCGACGTCCGCCTGCTGATCGAAGAGTTGGATGCCGAAATGGCGGCGCTCTCGGTCTGCGGCGATTGCGATCTGACCTCGGCGGAAGATTTATCGGCTGATTACGTCCAGTTCTTAGTCGCTCGCTACCACAGTCACCCCATTGCTTGCGGCGCGCTGGTGGTCAAAGACATTGACTGGGCTGAAGTCAAACGCATGTACGTGCGCCCTGTGGTTCGCCGCAAAGGGCTTTCCCGAGCGATCTTGGATCACCTGCTCGACATGGCGAAGCGGCGTGGATTGCGAAAGGTCAGATTGGAAACCCACGCCGAGCAAACAGCTGCGGTCGCGCTCTATCGTAGCGCTGGCTTTGAACCCTGCGATCCCTACGAAGATCACCAGTCAACGGCGGGACCGAACGCTGTGTTTATGGAGCTACAGCTTTAGCGCCATTGGCCCGTTTTGCCCGCGCTGGCGGTGTTAATCGGGGTATTTGCGCTCGCTTCGTCGGATGCGTGTTTGCAGCATCGCAATCACGCCCGCGTCCTCGTCGTCGCGGTACGCGCGTTCGATCGAAGAGCGGAAATCGGAAACGAGGTTCAGTCCGAAAATCGATACGTCACCGATTTTGCTGACACCGCCATCATCCACGACAGTCCATTTGACGTTGTAATTTTTGCCGTGCGTAAACACGGTCGTTTCCATAATGGTTGCCGTATTGGAACGGTTGGGCCGCACACGATTAACCGTGAACGTGGTGTTGGGCTCATAGAGCGCAAAGATATCGAGCAAGAATTCAGCGACGACGTCTTCGATCAGGGTGTAATAGGTCCGACGCTTGGACGCGCTGAACCGGCGCAAGAATACACCGCCAGCTTTCTCACCCATGAAATCGGTTGCAAACCGGCTGCTGGTTACGTTTTTCGCCCACCGCCGCCGAGACGACCAATCATTGCTCGCGCCGTTGAGTTGGCCGAACAGCTTAAACGCATCGTTGGCAATATCAGTAATGATTGCAGCAGGGTCTTCGCCGTTGGCTGCCAGAGCAAGCCGTGGAGAAAAACCAGCTGCGAGAAGACCGCCTACGCCCATCAGCAATGTCTGACGGCGGGTAAGGCCGCGTGGATCGTTCATCATTTTTTCCCAGAAATCGTCGCGCGAGCGCGCACTGCTGCCCCTATACATGATCCCCTATGTAGACAAACACAGGGCTTTTGAAAAAGAATATTCTCGTGAATGCCCGTGATCGAGACTTCAGTCTTTGCCATACATTTTGGCAAATAACTGCTTTGTTGCCTGCGTGGGGTGAGAATGCCTTGCTATGGCGCTAACCACGGCGATTCCTACTGCGTTAGTCACCCGTAGCATTTTGCAATTTTCTTGATTTATCCCGCCGATCGCGACCGCAGGTAGCGTGATACCCGCGAGAACAGCGTCTATTCCTGCTGGACCCAAGGCCTGACCAGCATCCGCTTTGGTGCCCGTGGGAAAGGCTGGCCCCACGCCGATGTAGTCCAGCACTGTGGGGTCGCTCTTCAGCAAGGCGCGAAGGCGTTCGCGTTCGCTGTCCGTCCCAACGGACCAGCCGATGATCGCCTTGTCCCCCAATTCTCGCCGCGCTTGATCGGGCGGCATATCATCCTGTCCCAGATGCACCCCATCCGCACCAAGAGCTTTGGCCAGCGCCACGTCATCGTTGATGAGAAACGGCACGCCTAGCGCGCGGGCGCAGTCTTGGAGGGGTCGTACGTGGGCGACGCGCTGCTGAATGCCTGTATCTGTTTCTGTACCTGGGCTGGTGTCTGCGCGTGCGGTCTTGTCCCGCCATTGTAAGCAGGTCACGCCGCCCGCTGCGGCTTGTTCGATCAGACCAATGGCGGTTTGGCCCGTCGGCAGGTCTTGGGGGCCGAAAACCAGATACAGTTGGAGCGCGGATTTACTGAGACGAGGCACTGTAGAACGCATCGAGTAAGGCAACCTTGAAACTGCCCGGCCCCTTGGCTGATTTGGCCGCGTGGTCCGCGGCACCGCTCATCAAGTGCAAGGCCGCGACTGCTGCATCAAAGGGATCATCGGACACAGCCAGAAAAGCCGTGCAAAGCGCGCCCGCGACGCAGCCTGTCCCCGTGATTGACGCCATCAGCCCATCTCCGCCGGTCAGACGGACAATGCGGTCCGGTGATACGACATAATCGGTCGCGCCGGTCATCGCGACGACGGTGCGGTATTTCTCCGCCAGCAGCTTGGCCACGCCTGCGGCCTCTTCGGGGGTTGCGAGGCTATCGACGCCTTCGACCACGCCGGCCTGACCGCCGAGCGCCAGAATTTCCCCGGCGTTGCCCCGAATGATTCCGGGCCGTAGGGGGAGGAGTTGCTGGGCAATGTCGATCCGCAGCTTGGTTCCGCCCGCGCCTACGGGGTCAAAAACCCACTTTTGCGCTGCTTTTGCCGCCTGAACATAAATTTGAGCGGACTGTGGCACGCCCATATTGACCAAAACAGCCGATGCTGCGCCAGCGATGGTGTCGATTTCGGCGGGGCTGTTGGCCATGATGGGCCTTGCCGATACCGCATTCAGCGCGTCAGCGACGAAGTTCATGGTCACAGGATTGGTGACGCAGTGGACCAACGGGCGCTGGGCCTGCAGTCGCGGTAACAGGGTTCCGATGCTGGACATTAGCTTTGCACCCCGTCCCATGCCGAAAGCGAGGCCACAGCCTGTGCATAGGATTGTTGGACCTTGCGGGTCATCGCGTTGGTGTCTGCGAAGTCTGCAAGCACGCCTCGGGCCGCTTCCTGCGCTGTTGCTATGATGTCAGCAGGCAAGGCTTGAATATTGGTGCCTTCCGCTTGCAACGCCTTGAGCGCTTGCGCATTGAACCATGTCGCTTCAGCAAGCCCCGCATCGTTTTCGGCGTCGCACGCATTCTGAACGGCTGCTCGAACGTCGGTGTCGAGGCTGCTCCACAGGTTGGCATTGATCAGCGCTTCGGCGGTGCCGTTGGGTTTGTTGAAGCCCGGGTAGTAGTAGTTGTCAGCCACTTGGTTGAAGCCTAAAGCGCGGTCGGAAAACGGACCGAGGAACTCCACGGCATCGATCGCGCCGGATTGCAGGGCTCCGAAGATTTCTGACGGCGACAATGTAACGGTTGCCGCGCCCAACTGACGATAGATCTCGCCACCCAAGCCCGCGGTGCGGATTCTGACGCCTTTGAGGTCATCCAGACGGCGCAAGGGTTGCTTAAACCAACCCGCCATGTTCGCCCCGGAATTCCCGGCGAGCAGGGGTTTGACGTCCAGCGGCGTGTAAGCCTCGTCCCAAAGCGCCTGACCGCCGCCAAAACGGATCCACGCGTTGTGCGCGCTTGGGGTCAGGCCGAAAGGAATGGTGGTGAAGTAGGCCGCGGCCGCAACGCGCCCGGCCCAGAAAAAAGACGCTGTGTGTGCCATTTCTGCTGTGCCATCGGCTACGGCATCCAACACGCCAAAGGCTGAGGTCAGCGCGCCTGCGCCCAAAACCTCGACTTCGATTCGGCCATTCGTGGCGGTTGAGATCCGCTGACCCAAGCGATCCGCTGTGGTGCCCGGCCCGGCGCTGCCCTTGGCCCACGACGTCACCATGCGCCAGCGTTGCCGGCTCTGGCTGATCGCAGGGCTGGACAGGACGGTGTTCAGTCCCACACTGCCTGCCGAAGCGGCGACGCCCAAGGCGCTGGCGTGTTTTAAGAAATGACGGCGTGATGGTGTGTTGCGATTGACGCTCATGTGCTCAGGTCTCCCTCCGCTGGCATGATCCAGATCCGGTTCTATGGGTATAATCTCAGCCGTGCGTTCCGTCTCATGGTTGAGACTGAGTTTGACGCGGCACCCCAGACAAACCTTCCCATGACAGTCTGCTTACAGGCTGTCAAACCTCTAGTGCGGTGCAGGGGTCTCAAAAACTTGCAAGGCTGGACCCGATTTCCTAAGCCTTGCTGACTTCCGGCGGCGCAGTATGGTTTCGACCAGTCTTTGCATCCCCAACACCCGACCGATCAACTCCGAGGATATTTCATCATGGCCCTGATTGCTGACCGCCTGAGCCGCATTAAGCCTTCCGCGACAATGGCAGTGACCCAGAAAGCGCAAGAAATGCGGGCGGCTGGGCATAACGTCATTGGTTTGGGGGCGGGTGAGCCTGATTTCGATACGCCGGACAACATCAAAGATGCTGCCAAAGCGGCGCTGGATGCGGGTAAGACGAAATACTCCCCCGTGGGCGGCATTCCGGCTTTGCGCGACGCGATTGCGCAGAAGTTCAAGCGCGAGAATGGGCTGGATTATGACGCCGCCAACGTCACCATCGCCAATGGCGGCAAGCAGATCATCTTTGATGCGATGCTGGCGACGCTGAACGAAGGCGACGAAGTGCTGATCCCGACGCCGTACTGGGTTTCCTATCCCGACATGGCCTTGCTGGCGGGCGGTGAGCCGCGTTTTGTTGAGGGCGGTGAAGATACGGGCTTTAAGATCACAGCAGAGGCTTTGGACGCTGCGATCACGCCAAAGACCAAGTGGTTGATCCTGAACTCGCCAAACAACCCAACCGGGTCCGCTTACACCCGTGATGAGCTGGCGGCCTTGGGTGAGGTGCTTGAGCGGCATCCGCACGTTTGGATCATGACCGACGATATGTATGAGCATCTGGTTTATGATGGGTTCGAATTCACCACGATTGCCCAGGTCACACCGTCGCTCTATGCGCGGACACTGACGATGAATGGCGTGTCAAAGGCCTACGCCATGACCGGTTGGCGCGTTGGATATGCCGCCGGGCCGGCTGACTTGATCAAAGCCATGAACAAAGTGCGCTCCCAGTCGACATCAGGGGCAGGAACCATTTCGCAGGAAGCGTCCGTCGAAGCCCTCAACGGTCCGCAAGAGTTCCTCGCCGAGCGCGCGGCTGTCTTCCGGCAGCGTCGGGACTTGGTGGTTGATCGGCTCAACATGTGCGCTGGGCTGACCTGTCGCCGTCCAGAAGGGGCGTTTTACGTCTTTGCTTCTTGCGCGGGGACCATCGGCAAAAAGACACCGAGCGGCGACACCATTGAGACGGATTTGGATTTCGCGGCTTTTCTGTTGGATGAAGCCCAGGTTGCTGTGGTGCCCGGCACGGCCTTTGGCCTTGCCCCGTATTTCCGCGTATCCTACGCGACCTCGACCGAAGCGCTTGAAGAGGCCTGCGACCGAATCGAGGCGGCCTGCGCCAAGTTGGTGTAACCCGGTTAGCAGACTTATTCTGGGTTTAGCGTAGATTTCAGGCCAAGCGCAGGCGGGCGGCTTAAAGGGCCAAGCGGGTTTGCGTTAAGAGCTCTGCTAACGAATAAGCAAAAAGGCCACGTCTGCGTGGCCTTTTTTCATTTTGGTCAGGCGCCCTTGCATCCGGGCTTTGCCGCTTAGGGGCTTAAGCAGCGCGACTGGCTAACGCGCTCAGTGTGGCTTGGAAGCGCTGACGGTCTTCTTCGGTCATGATCGACAGCATCACTCCGCGAAACCCCGACAAACTGTCTGGATCCGCGCCTTCAAACGCCCGGACGAGCAAAGCGCGCTGGGCGTCTATGAGTTCTTCAAGCAGCGCTTCGCCTTCCTTGGATACCAGCAGCAGTCGTTGCCTGCGATCGCTGGACCCTACCTTTTGGTCGACCAAACCGTTGTCGATCAGGCGTCGGAGGACTCGAGCGAGACTTTGCTTGGTGATCTTGAGCGTTTCCAGCAAATGACCAACGGTGATGCCGCCGTTGGTGCCAATGAAATACAGCGCACGGTGGTGGGCGCGACCCAAGTCGTGCTCTTCGAGAATTCGATCGGCTACATCCGTGAAGTCTCGATAAGCAAAGAACATCAACTCGATGGCTTCGCGGGCCGCCGTATCTAAGGCAGCAGGCGACAACGGCGGGGCTGGGGTTGGCGAATCAGACACGGGGCCATCCAACTGGTCAAGAACAGCAGAAAATATGTCAGGACTGTTGACATAAATCCAGCCCCCCTATAGGTGCGAAGTGTGGGATTTTTCCAAATATTGCGTGTTGTGGAGGCTTCGGTATGGCAATGGTTCCGTTTGATAAGCTAGGCGGAAAACTTTGGTACAACGGTGAACTGATTGATTGGGATGCAGGCCGCCTGCACATCCTGTCGCACGGTCTGCACTATGGTTCCTGTGTTTTCGAAGGTGAGCGCGCCTATGGTGGCGAGATATTTAAGCACCAAGAGCATACGGATCGCCTGTTTAAGTCTGCCGAGATCCTCGGGATGGAGATCCCGTATTCCCAAAAAGAATTGTACGATGCGGGCTATGATTCTCTGCAGGCGCAGGGCTTCAAAGACGCCTACGTTCGCGCCGTTGCCTGGCGTGGATCAGAGATGATGGCGATTTCTGCGCAACAGACAACGACACACGTGGCCGTTGTGTGCTGGGATATGGGCTCGTACTTTGATCCCGAAGCGCGGATGGCTGGCATCAAGTTGCAGTGGGCAAAGTACAAGCGTCCCTCACCCGAATGTGCGCCTGTCCACGCCAAGGCGGCTGGGCTTTACATGATTTGTACGGTTTCCAAGCACGAAGCTGAGGCCAATGGGTTCAACGACGCGCTAATGGTTGATTGGCGCGGTTATGTTGCCGAATGCACCGGGGCAAACATCTTTTTTGTCAAAGACGGTGCCCTGCATACGCCAACACCGGATTGTTTTCTGGATGGCATCACCCGGCAAACCGTGATTGCCCTGGCAAAGGAACGCGGGATTGAGGTGATTGAACGCCACATCATGCCTGAAGAACTGCTGGAAATGCAGGAAGTGTTCATTGTGGGTACAGCGGCAGAAGTGACGCCGATCAACCAGATTGGTGATGTTAATTACCAAGTGGGTGACGTCACCCGCGACTTGCTGACGCTTTACCACAATCACGTTCGCGGCCAGTAGAGCGCCTTGGGACTGACCAAATAGACGGAGCGCTCTGCGCTCCGACTTCTTGCTGGCCTCGGTTGGCCAAGGCCAAACACTCGGCCTTCGTTGCGCCTGTATTGTGGGTTGAGGCACTGACACAATGACCGCTCAAAACGCTTCGCTTTGAGCGGATTCTACGGCTTTCTGAGGAACACGCGCAGGTAATCAGCCGCGCTGAACCAACTCGCCGCTGCTGCTAGCCACAGGGCGATCACCACCAAAGCGCTGGCCAATGTTGTCGGGGCCGGTCGCAGTCCCAGCGCGACGAAGCTGATATCTGCCAAAGCAATGGCGATGGCCAGGCACTGCGCCACGGTCTTGAATTTCCCCAAACCCCGGACTTCCATCCGCCAGTTTTGTGTGAGCGCTGCCTCGCGCAGTCCGCCGACGAGCAAATCGCGGGAAAGCATGAGCGCGATGGGCGCAACCACGCTTACCTCAGGCACCAACACGGCCAAACCCAAGCCGGCGAACAGCATCAACAGCTTGTCGGCGACGGGGTCCAAGACAGCCCCCAGCAGGGTTTCTTGCCCCATCCGACGCGCCAATATGCCATCAAAAACATCGCTCAAACAGGCCATGGCAAACAACGCCAGCGCCACGGGCAGACCCTGCTCAGCATTCAGCGCTCCTGTGGCCGACAGCACCAGCAGCAGCCCGACAGCGGGGGCTGCGATCACACGGAACAGCGTCAGGATGTTGGGCAAATGCTGGATCAACATGGGGCTCACTCCTGATGAAAATGGTCGTAGATTTTCTGGGCGACGGTCTCTGAAATACCCTCGACGCCCAACAAGTCAGCCACACTGGCGCGGGATACCGATCGTGCCGAACCAAAATGCATCAAGAGCGCCTTTTTGCGCCGAGGACCGATTCCCGGCACGTCATCCAGGGGGTTCTTCTTGATCGCAGCGGAGCGCTTGGCGCGGTGCGTCCCGATGGCAAAGCGGTGAACTTCGTCGCGTAGGCGCTGGAGGTAGTACAGGACAGGGTCGCGTTCCGGCATTTGAAACGGCGCGGTATCGGGCAAAAAGAACTGCTCGCGGCCTGCATTTCGGTCCGGACCTTTTGCAATCGCGACCAAGGGGACATCGTCGATGCCCAGCTCATTCAGCGTTTCGACAACCGCAGAGAGCTGTCCCTTGCCGCCATCGATCAGGACCAAGTCGGGCCATTGGCCCTGATCCCGGTCCGGGTCTTCCTTCAAAGCGCGCGAGAACCGGCGGTGGAAGACCTCGCGCATCATGGCGTAGTCGTCACCGGGCGCGGTGTCGGATTTGATGTTGAACTTGCGATAGCTGTTCTTGACGAAGCCTTCTGGCCCAGCGACCACCATCGCACCAACGGCATTGGCGCCTTGGATGTGGGAGTTGTCATAGACTTCAATCCGCTCTGGCGGGCCAGCCAGCCCAAAGGCATCGGCAACGCCGTCGAGTAATTTTCGCTGTGTGGAGGATTCGGCCTGCCGTCGCTCCAACGCTTCGCGGGCGTTGCGGACGGCGTTGGCCATCACGTCGCGCTTAACCCCACGTTGCGGGCGCAGGATCTGCACTTTGCGTTCAGCTTTGGTGGTGAGGGCTTCGCCCAGCAGTGCGAGCTCGACCGGATCATGACTGACCAAAACCAGTTTCGGTATGGGTTTATCGGCGTAAAATTGCCCAATAAAGCTGCCAAGGACATCCGCGATTTCGTCGCTGCGATCGTGGCGCGGGAAGTAGGCTCGGTTGCCGTAGTTTCGGCCCGCGCGGTAGAAAAACACCTGCACGCAGATTTGACCGCCGCTGCTGTGCGCGGCAATGACGTCAGCGTCTTCGATTTCGCCCTGCAAGTTCACGTCCTGATGCGCTTGGACGGCACTGAGCGCACGCAGTCGGTCACGCAGCATGGCAGCGCGCTCGAACTGCAGGTTTTCTGCGGCTTCTTGCATGGATACGGCCAGCTCGTCCTGGATGCGGCGGCTTTCGCCAAAGAGAAAACCTTTCGCCTCGTCCACCAGCGCGTCGTACCCGGCCTGATCGATCTTGCCCACACAGGGGGCAGAGCACCGTTTGATTTGATACAGCAAGCAAGGGCGGGTGCGGTTTTCGAAAACGCTGTCCGAACAGGACCGCAGCAAGAACGCCTTTTCCAGCGCTGTCACGGTTCGATTGACGGACTTGGCGCTGGCGAAGGGGCCAAAGTAGTCACCTTTGCGTCGATGCGCGCCGCGATGCTTGGTTACTTGGGCGAAGTCATGATCCGCCGTCAGCAGAATGTAGGGAAACGACTTATCATCACGCAGAAGGACGTTGTACCGGGGTTGGAACCGTTTGATCAGGTTGGATTCCAGCAGCAGGGCTTCAACCTCGCTGTTGGTGACCACGATTTCCAAGCCCTTGGTCTCCGCAACCATGCGCCGCAAGCGATTGGGCAGGCGGTCCAGCTGGGTGTAATTGGTCACGCGCCGGCGCAGGTTGCGCGCTTTGCCGACATAAATCGGATCACCTTTTCGATCCAGCATCCGATAGACGCCCGGCGAACTGCTGAGCGTCTTGACGCCATCCCTCAGCGTTTGCAGGCCAAAGGCGAGGTCAGTGCTGGCAAGATCAGGTGAGGTTGGCTGCGCGCCGGGTGAAGCCGCGGAACCGTCATCGTAATCGGCGGCCTCGTCATTGAGGGTCAGCGCGACCGATTCGTGCGCTGGCATGGCCGCTCGCTTGCCGCCTGCACTGCTGTCCCGTTCCTGATGAGTCTTTCCGCGTCGCATAATACCAATTCTTAGCTTGCTTTTTTTGGTTTCCAAAGGAACGAATGCAAACAGGTCTCAGTCTGTGGATAACCCTGTCAGTAAAGTTACAGCAGAATACCAGTTTGTCGTGTTTTCAGTACCTTGGCCCTGACAATCGAAATATTGAACCTTCTTTCCTTCATGCGAAATAAGGCATTGATATTAAACGTCTTTTTAGCATCGCGATATAGATGCGCACTGAAAACGTTGGATTTTTTCGCCCGATCTCGAGTCGCAAAATGTAAGAGAGAGACATGTAGACAAGCGTCGCCTGACCAGCGTGATTCTAACCTCAGAGCGGCATTTGCACGGGATTTAATGCAAAAATCTTAAGCGCGGCGTAACCGTACTGTCACAGAAGCGCACTCGGCGTCTTCGAACACGTCCAGCTTTTCCCCGCGCACTTCGAGATTGATCATCCGTTCATCCGCAAACAGCCGATTTGCCAGTTGATCGACAAGGGTTTCGAGCAGATTGAAGTGCCCTTCTGTCACCATGCGTCGGGCGGTCTGGACAAAGATTTCGTAGCTCAACACCTTGCTAAAATCGTCAGAGAGGCGTTCGGGCAAGTCCACGTCAGCACGAAACGACAGGCGCACACGCTGGGGTGCCTCGTGTTCGTGCGGGTAGATGCCAATGTTGGCCGACACCAGCAGGTTGTCGACGGAAATACTGCGTTCGCGAATGATCATCCGATCAGCCTATTCGATGGGAGCAGGTCGGTCTGGCGCAGGCGCGGCCCAGTTTAAGTGCTGACCGCCATCCAGAGCGATCATTTGGCCCGTCATCGATGGCGCTGCAAGGATGAAATCAACAGCGTGACAAATGTCTGCCAGCGGCGTTGCAATTTTCAAGGGCGTGTCTTGTACCTGCTCGTCGAAGTGCTCTTGGCTTTGCCGGGGCGAGGGCAGCGTAGGGCCGGGGCCGATGCCGTTGACGCGGATGGCCTTGGGCGCCAACGCTAGGGCCAACTGCTTCGTCATGCCCCACAGAGCATATTTTGATGCGGTGTAGGAGATAAAGTGCTCGGTCAGGTTCCAAACACGCTGGTCGATCATATTGATAATCGCCCCGCCACTGGCTGGCGCTTGAGCCGCGAGTGCCTGCGAGAGGACAAGTGGCGCGCGGAGATTGGGCTCCATGTGCGCATCCCAACTTTCGCGGTCGGCGGTTTCAGCGGAGTCGTACTGAAAGGCGGAGGCATTGTTGATCAGAGCCGTCAGCGGCATGCCCAGCCCGTCGCTGGCCTGTGCCAATAGCCCTTGAACGTCTTCCTCGTGGGCAAGGTCCGCTTGCACCAGGCAGGCCGTGCCTCCTGCGGCTCGTATGGCCCCAGCGGTCGTCTCTGCGCCCGCGGCGCTGGAACGATAGTGCAGGGCGACAGCCCAGCCCTGTTGCCCGAGGTGATGGGCCAGAGCCGCACCAATCCGGTGCGCTGCGCCTGTTATGAGAACGGTTTTGGGGGAGAGAGACACGGTAACGTCCTCAGATCAGCAGGCTGAAGTAGAGATAAGCGGCGAAAGCAAGCAGGAAGCCAATACCGATCCACCGTCCGATGCTCTTACCGGCGACAAGAATACCGACCAGCAGAATCGACGTGACGCCAAACAGCAAAAGGCTGGAATGGTAAAGCTCGTCCGCAACGGGCAGCGGTGAGATAAACGCGACCAAACCCAGCACCAGCATGATGTTGGTCAGGTTTGAGCCAATGATGTTGCCGATCACAACGTCTCGATGACCTTGGCGGGCCGCCGCAAGCGAAGCAAAGAGCTCGGGCAAGCTGGTTCCGATGGCGACGACCGTTGCGCCAATGACCGCTTCTGGAACGCGGATCGCTTCGGCCAATTCAACAGCGCCGTAGATAAACGCTTGCCCGCCGACAACCAGGATCGCTAAGCCGCCGAACAGTGAAATGCTGGCCAATCCCCAGCCCCACGCAACGTCGGGCGCGTCTTCGACCGCTTCTTCATTGCCGAAGCGAAAGATCACAATGGTATGGACGACCATGGCAAGCAGCAGCAAACCACCGGCCCAGCGTGGCAAGAAGCCGCCAATATAGGCCAGAGCCAGCACAAAAAGTGTGGCAACGACCAAGATCGCACCATCACGGCGCACGGTCGCCGGGGCGCAGCACAAAGGAAGCACCAGCGCGGTCAAGCCGCCAATCAGCAGAACGTTGGTGATGTTGGACCCGATGACGTTACCAACGGCAACATCCGGCACGCCGCCCAGCGCCGCGCCGACGGTCACAACAACCTCTGGCGCGCTGGTGCCCCACGCGACGACCGTGAGGCCGATGATAAACGGTGAAATCCCAATCAGCCGAGAAGCAGATACAGCGCCCCGAATAAGGAAGTCTGCCCCATAACTCAAACCGGCCAAGCCGACGATAAGCAAAAGCGATGGGATCAGAAGGTCCAAGCGAAAATCTCTCCGGGCGTCGACGGCGGTAACGATTACCGAGCGTTCTTATACTCATGAAATCTTGGCTTGCACGGCTTTGGTTCAAGTGGTCATACCAAAAAATCACATAGGGAACCTGCGTTGCGTCTGGGCAAATTAGCCCTAAGTAACAACTGACCCCTTCAAAGCAACCAGAGGCCGCTCCGTGACCGTTCAAATTGATCCCGAAACCCTTCTGCAGGCGGCACGGGATTCTGTCAGGCTCCACCCTGTCGATGGCATGCCAATCGAACAGGACGCGCCGCTGGAAATTGTCTCTGAATACGAGCCAGCGGGTGACCAGCCTCAGGCGATCAAAGACCTGCTCGACGGGCTGGGTACGGGCGAGCGAGACAACGTTTTGTTGGGTGTTACGGGGTCGGGCAAGACCTTTACCATGGCGCACGTCATACAAAAGCTGCAGCGCCCGACGCTGATCATGGCGCACAACAAAACGCTGGCCGCACAGTTGTATGGGGAGATGCGAGACTTCTTCCCCAACAATGCGGTCGAGTACTTCGTGTCCTACTACGACTACTATCAGCCAGAAGCCTACGTGCCGCGCTCGGATACCTACGTGGACAAGGAAGCCACGATCAACGAGCAGATCGACCGCATGCGCCACTCCGCGACCCGCGCCCTGTTCGAACGGCGCGATGTTATCATCGTGGCGTCGGTGTCGTGCATTTACGGGATGGGCGCGCCTGAGACCTATGCTTCGATGACCATGATGCTCGAAGTCGGGGCTGAGGTCCCGCAAAAGGAAATCCTGCGTCGGTTCGTGGAGCTGCAGTACAAGCGCAACGACATTGCTTTTCAGCGCGGGATGTTTCGGGTTCGGGGTGATTCAATCGAGGTCTTTCCGGCCCACCTCGAAGACCGCGCTTGGCGCTTGTCGCTGTTTGGTGACGAGATTGAAGGGATTTGGGAATTCGACCCTTTGACGGGTGAAAAGACCGGTGAGCTGCAAAAAGTCCGGCTCTACGCCAACTCTCACCACGTCACACCCAAGCCCACGATCATACAGGCGATCCAGAAAATCAAAACCGAACTGGGGCTTCGGTTGGAAGAGCTTGAAGGCGAAGGCAAGCTGTTGGAAGCGCAGCGCTTGCAGCAGCGGTGCACCTTTGATCTGGAAATGATGGAAGCGACGGGCGTTTGTGCGGGCATCGAGAACTACAGCCGCTATCTGACGGGACGCGCGCCGGGTGAGCCGCCGCCAACGCTGTTTGAATATCTGCCCGAAGACGCCTTGCTGATGGTCGACGAAAGCCATGTTTCCGTTCCGCAGATTGGCGCCATGTTCAAAGGCGACCGGGCGCGGAAAGTCACGCTGAGCGACTATGGCTTTCGCCTGCCGTCCTGTCAGGACAATCGCCCGCTGAAGTTTGAGGAATGGGACGCCATGCGCCCCCAGACCGTCTATGTTTCAGCAACACCGAACGCGTGGGAGCTTGAGCGCACCGGCGGTGTCTTTGCCGAGCAAGTGATCCGGCCAACGGGTCTGCTTGATCCGCCGTGCATCATCCGACCAACAGAGAATCAAGTCGATGATCTGATCGCCGAATGTCAGGAGACGGTAAAAGCGGGTTATCGCGTGCTGGTTACAACGCTGACCAAGCGGATGGCTGAGGATCTCACGGATTACCTGAACGAAGCGGGTTTGCGGGTTCGATACATTCACGCTGACGTGGAAACGCTCGAACGCATCGAAATCATCCGAGACTTGCGCTTGGGCGTCTACGACGTGCTTGTTGGCATTAACTTGCTGCGTGAGGGCTTGGATATTCCCGAATGTGCGCTTGTTGGTATTCTGGATGCGGACAAGGAAGGGTACTTGCGATCGACAACATCGCTGATCCAGACCATTGGACGCGCCGCGCGTAACGTCGATGGGCGCGTGATCCTTTACGCCGACAAAATCACCAAATCCATGCAAGCGGCCTTGGACGAGACAGACCGCCGTCGCGTCAAGCAAGTGGCCTATAACGAAGAACACGGCATCACGCCGGCAACCATCAAAAAGCAGATCGGTGAAATCATCGACTCGGTTTACGAGAAGGACCGCGTGACCATTGGAACGGGGGATGAGGATCTCATCACCACCGGCGGCAAAGACCTCAAAGAGGTTATGGCCGACATTGAAACCCGGATGAAAGACGCGGCCGCTAACCTGGAATTCGAGGAAGCAGCCCGACTGCGGGACGAGCTCAAGCGGCTGGAGGCAGCGGACCTTGGTTTGGGCGGTGCCGTCTCCGTTAAGGCCGCAGCCGCCGAGAAAGCGGGCAAGACTGAGGGTAAAACCGCAGGACGGAATCGGGCGCGCCGGGCGGCGGAAAAGGATCTGACAAAAACAAAGGGGGCCGCACTCGACCCCCTGGCTAAAGTCGCTGGTCCTCGAAAGTCACCGCGACGTCGATCTTGATCGATGGCCGGAACGGCTCTGGTTTAGAGCAGTTCTGGCCAGCCCAGCTTATTATTGTTGTTCCGATCGAGGAAATCGAACGTTTCATCCAGCCGGTCTGACAGCTCTTTGAGCGTGAGGCCTTCAGCGGGGAAACCACGGCCCAACAACTTGATCCGCAGCAACAGGGTTGGCGCCTCGTCGCGGGTGACAACATCATCGTAATCAGCATCGAAAGCCGCGTGCATGATGCTGAAGTAGGCCAGCATCTCTTCCCGCGTCAGCGCACCGTCGTTGCTGCGATCCATTCTGGCAAAGTGCCCAAGGAAGGACCGCTTTTCGTACTGATGACGCAGGCGTGCCTTGTCTTCGGGCGTCATGCTGCGCACCCGATCGAGGCCGCTTTTCTCGCTTTCCAGCTGGACCAGCAGGATATCAATCTCTTCATCCGTCATCGACAGAATCTCAGACTCCAAACCCGTCTCTGGCGCCCCAGCTTGCGGGCCAGTGGTCTCGTCTGGCACCGTGACGGTCAGGTCGTTCAGCGCGCCGGATAAGCCCGTCGGCGCATCGCCGGGCAGCAGGGCGGTCGACTCAGTCTGGCGGGTGGCGTCAAGCAGCGCCAAGCCTGCGGCTGGATCTGCGGTGCCGGTATCGGGCTGGAAAGCCACGGTGCGGACGGTCGGCTCTAACGCACGGAGCGTGGCGCTGGGCAGCACAACGGCCTCTGAGCTCTGCACCAGCAGGTCATCAATCCGAGGCGTCGGCGCAGGGATGGGCGTCACGCTGGCTGTTTCCTGCAGCGTTGCGGCTGCTGCGATGGCGGCGAGTGTCGGCTCGGTCAGCACGGCAATATTCGGCTTGGTCTCTTCAACCACGCCATAGTCCATCTTTGGGTCGATGGCCGGACGAATCAGGGGGATGGGCAGCGTATCCAGCCGCGCGGCAAGCTCAATCGGCTCGTCGGAACTCGAAAAAATCTCCATGGGCAGGTCTTCTCGATCCACCAACGGACCCGACACAGCGACCAAACGGCCACCACGGTCATACGTTTCAAGTCCACCCGCCGAGGCGTTCAACATAATTTGGTGGTAGTCCTGTTGTGCTATGCCACTGTTGAAGCCGGGAAAAGGCGATATACTCTGGCCACAGGCCGTCAATCCGAGAGTGAGCACAGCCGGTAGAAGACCAATGCGAAGAGAGATCATTATGGGATTATCCGTTTTTCAAGCCACAAGTCCCGCGTCTCCACGGGCTTAGTTGGACGGGTTTCTCATAATCTATTGAGAAAGTAAAGTTATCAGACACTTGTAAACTGTAGCTGAAGTTAAATGTGATTAATTTGTGGTTTTTTCCGCTCCCTGCCTCTCCAGTCGGAACCTTAAGAAACGGCGCTGTCTCCTTGCGACCATTCGAAAAATTCGATGCGCATACGATTCAAAGTCAAGGAAGTGATCCTTCTGTGGCGCACTGGATGATCAGTTTTCCCGTGCCGTGGCCGCGTTGGTTGGCGCGCCATCGGATCATGCAAGCTCGGCAGGACATGGCGCGCAGCGAAGGGTTTCATTTCGCGATCATCGCAGAGGATTTGCCGGGCCGTCCCATGGTCGGCGCGTGCTCGGCGGCCTTTATCGGGGATCCCAGCCGCCCGCCGGAGCTGGCCTACTGGATTGCGCCTGATTATCAACGCCAAGGCAGAGCGAAGCAGGCTTTGACGATCTTGCTCGCTTTTCTGTTCCAGCGAGACGACCATTTGCGCGCCATTGAAGCCGCCGTGATTGAAGGCAACGAGCCCTCAACCCAATTGCTGCTGAGTCTGGGTTTTCGCTATCATGAAGACGAGCGAGCCTCTGCGCCGCTGAGTTGGAACCGGCCAAGAGACGAGCAAGTGCTGCTGCATCGTCACAGGTTGTGGCGAACGGATTGGCTTAGCGGCGAATGGGCCCATATTGATATCGAACCGTCACTGTAATAGGCCTTTCAACCCATGACCGATTTCAAAGCCATCCCGGATTCCGAATGGAAGCAACGCATGACCGACGAGCAATTTCGCGTCGCTCGAAAGCATGGGACCGAGCGCGCCTTTACCTCGCCGCTGAACGATGTGAAGGGGCCGGGGACGTTCAGTTGCGTGGGCTGTGGTCAGCCGTTGTTCGATGCTGAGGACAAATTTGAGTCTGGCACAGGTTGGCCGTCCTTTACCCAACCCATCGCCGAAGGCGCGCTGGGAGAAAAAGTCGATCGTAGCTTTTTCATGAAGCGCACCGAAGTCCACTGCGCCCGCTGTGAATCGCATTTGGGTCACGTCTTTCCTGATGGACCAGCTCCAACGGGCTTGCGCTATTGTATGAACGGCGTGGTGATGACCTTCGATCAGGATGAGGCGGAGTAGCGCGCTGGGTTAAGCCAAGCGTGCGCCATTGGGGACCGGCTTATCGGGGGCAACCAGCACCACGTGGCCGTCGTCATCATGCAGACCCAAGGTCAGAAATTCGCTCATGAAGGGGCCGATCTGCTTGGTGGGGAAGTTCACCACCGCAATCACCTGTCGGCCTACGAGGTCTTCGGGTTGGTAGTGCTGGGTGATCTGCGCGCTTGATTTGCGCTCTCCAATCTCCCCGCCAAAGTCCACCCACAGCTTGATCGCGGGCCGGCGGGCTTCGGGGAACGGTTCGGACCGCACAACGGTCCCAACACGAATTTCTACGTTCAAAAAGTCATCGAAGCTGATCAGATCCATGATGCCTTCACCTATTGGCTTTGGTTTGCTTGGGTCACGGTCTAAAACCATTTGGTGAAAAAAAGCGAGGGTTAAGCGCGTGATGATTTTGACTTGGGTTCTGGTTGCCTTGGGCGGCTACGTTTTGGGTTCCATCCCTTTTGGTTTGGTCCTGGCCCGTCTCGCCGGCTATGGCGACATCCGCAATATCGGCTCCGGCAACATTGGCGCGACCAACGTCCTGCGCACCGGCAACAAGCCGTTGGCGCTGGCGGTTCTGATCCTCGATGCAGGCAAGGGCGCGATTGCGGCGGCCTTGGCGTGGATGCTGATCGGCTGGGAATTTGGCGTGATCGCAGGCGTCGCTGCCTTTGTGGGGCACCTTTATCCTGTCTGGCTTGGCTTCAAGGGCGGCAAGGGTGTCGCGACAGGGTTGGGAACATTTCTCGCCATTTCGTGGCCGATCTTCATCGGCATGGCGCTGGCGTGGCTGGTGGGGGCTTTTGTGTTTCGGCGCTCTTCGATGGGGGCTTTAACGGCCTTTGCGGTCCTGCCTCTGCTGACAGGCATTTTTAACAGCCGGGCCGACGCGTCCAGCCTGCCCATTCCCTATTGGTTCACGATATTGGGTTTCGCGTTGGCCGCGATCGTATTCTACAAGCACCGCGCCAACATCTCGCGGATCATCGACGGCACCGAGCCAAAAATCAGCTTTGGCAGCGGAAAGAAATCAGGTGATCCGGAGGGCTAATTCAGCCTCTCGGATACCCCGCATCGCCTAGGTTTTGCCCGATAATTCAGCGTTCCGACGTTCCCCAGCGTCCATGGCTTCGGGAAACAAATCGGGCAAACCGCGCCCTTCCGCCATCAGCACGTCGAGCGCTGCTTGCGTGACGCCGCCCGGACTGGTCACACGTCGGCGGAGTTCGGCTGGGTCAACATCCGGCTGCTGATCGGCCAGCAGCGCCGCGCCGAATACCGTTTGGCGCGCCGCCAGCTTTGCCTGCTCAGCGCTGAGGCCTGTTTTCTGGGCCGCAGCGGCAATGCATTCAATGAGCAAAAAGACGTAAGCCGGACCGCTGCCTGTAACGCCGACCAGCGCATCAATCTGGTCCTCTGTTGCGACCCAAATGCTCTCGCCAACGGTGTGGAGCATGATTTCACTCAGCTTGGCCAATTCATCGCTAACGGCATCATTTTTCAGCAGCAAACTCATGCCCGCGCCAACAGCCGCCGGGGTGTTGGGCATCACGCGGATCAGCGGTGTTTCAGCGCCAAACCAAGCTTCATAGGATGCCATACCAACGCCCGCAGCGATGGAGATAACAGCGGCGCCCGAGGCTTTGACCCAATCAATATAGCCCGCCGCCACGGTTTCCATGATCTGTGGTTTGACAGCCAGCATCACCATTGCGGGGGCGCAGTCGGGCAGATCGCCAACCTGTGCCACACACGCGATCCCCGCGGGGGCCGTTCCGGCCTCGGTCATCACCGGGTCAACAATCATGACCGCGTCGCGGGACAGGCCAGATTTCAGCCAACCATCAAGAAGGGCGCCGCCCATGTTCCCGCACCCGGCAAGGATCAAAGGCTTTTCAGTGCTAAAAGCAGATAAATCAGTCATGCATCAGGACATGCCAGACGAATGACAGTGGGAAAAGCCCTAAGCTTCGCCCTGTGTTTCGAGCAAGGACGCGGCCAGCGCGTCTTGCGGGTTGCGACCGCCCCAAATGACGAATTGGAACGCCGGGTAAAACCGGTCACATTCACCCACGGCCACATCAACCAAATCTTCGATTTGCTCGTGACTGACGCCACCAATGCCACGCAACAACAGGGTATGGCGGAACATCAACGAAGATTCTTCGCGCGACAATTCAAAATGGCCGACCCAAAGACGCGAGTTCATCTCGGCCAGCAGCGTGTTGATTTCTTGATTCAGCCGCGCCGGTGCGCGCATTTCGAGCATGCATGTGGTGTGCAAAGCCTGAACTTCGCCCTGCCAGAAGCAATGCAGCTGATAGGTCGCCCACTGTCCCGGGCAGGCGATAACGAGCTCGGATTCGCTGGGGCGCGCAATCGACCAGTCGCTCTCTCCCGAGAGCATGTCTTCGAGTGCGTCAATCGGGTTCAGGATTTCTTCGCGTGCGAAATCCATGCGTGAAAACGCCATCGATTTAGGTCCCCAACAACTCTGGTTCGTTTCTTGCCCGAAGGCTTTTTCCACACATGTGGATAACAGCGGTGCTTGGCGCTACTCTTGCTGAAAATCCACAAACACAAGTCGCCGAGCAACCCGCATTATGCGTTTAATGACTCCACTTGTATCTCAAATCGTCGAGTCGAAGTCCAGAGCACAGGAGGAAATAATTTCAGCGCTGTGCTGTGGAGGGATCCTAAAATATTGAATGATTTCAAACAGGGGCTGGGGATAAGCTGAAAATTAGCCGTGGAAAAACCCAATCAGAGGCGAGCCCGCGCTGCCTTATTTTTCGTTGAGTTTTGCTTCTAGCGTTTCGAGGCGTTTTTTCAGCGCATCGTTCTCTTCACGCGCTGTTCGGGCCATCTCCCGCACCACTTCAAACTCTTCCCGTGGCACGACGTCCATATCCGCAAGAACCGATTCCATGCGTTGCTTAACCAAGGTCTCAACTTCACTGCGTGCGCCGGCCAAAGTGCCTGCGGCTCCGTTAGCGAGACGGGCGATGTCATCGAAAAAGCGGTATTGGGTCTGCATGGCGGCTGTCCTCGTAAAAGTGCGCTCTGTACACATCATATAGCATGATGCCTTTCACTCGCCACAGCCTCGACATAGAAAGGAGGCAACGCGCATTTCAGCCCTGAGAGAAATTAATGGAATTCATGTCTGGCTGGGTCTTGCCCCTATTGGCCGAGATACCCTTCCCACAGATTGACCCGGTCCTTGTCAGCATCGGCCCGATCCCCATCCGCTGGTACTCCTTGTCTTATATTGCCGGGCTCATTTTGGGCTATGTCTGGGTGCGGGCCAACCTCAAGCATACGCGGACCGTTGAGATGCGGGCCATGGACGACTTGTTCCTGTGGATCATCATCGGTGTGGTCTTTGGCGGGCGGATTGGATCGGTGCTGTTCTATGGGTTTCAGCAAGATTCGCAGCGGTATTTCTCGGACCCCATGGCATGGCTTGCTGTGTGGGACGGCGGCATGTCATTCCACGGGGGGTTTCTGGGCGTCTTGCTGGCGGTGGTGATTTGGTCGCGGTTCAATCCCAAGACGCGGTTTTGGGAAGTCACGGACCTGCTGGCCATCTCAGCCCCCATCGGCCTGTTCTTTGGCAGGATTGCAAACTTCATCAACGGCGAGTTGTACGGGCGCCCGACGGACGTGCCATGGGCAATGCGGTTTCCAACCTTTGGCCCCAACGGTGTGAAGGACCAGTGGACCGAACCCCGCCACCCCAGCCAACTGTATGAAAGTTTCCTCGAAGGCCTCGTGCTGCTGATTGTCTTAAACGTCATGTGGCGGAACCCGGCGATCCGGGACCGAGCCGGCATCGTCACCGGGGGCTTTATGGCTGGATACGGCTTTTTCCGCTTTTTGGTCGAGTTCGTGCGCAAGCCGGACAATGGCATTGAAGCGGGTTTCTTCAAATTCGCAGGCCTCGGAACCTTTACCACGGGGCAGGAGTTGTCATTTCCAATGATCATTGCGGGCGTCGCGCTGATGCTGTGGCGACGGAATCAAACCCCTGCGGGGACACCGGCGCCATGACTGAGCAGACACCCCTGACGTCGTTGCTGAAAAGTCAAATTCAAGCCACCGGCCCGCTGACGGTGCCGGAGTTCATGACCTTGGCGTTGCAGCACCCCGAACATGGGTATTACCGCCAGCGAGAGGCGATCGGTGCCGCAGCCGATTTCGTTACGGCCCCTGAGATCAGCCAAGTGTTTGGCGAGTTGGTCGGGCTTTGGTTGGTTCAGCGTTGGATTGATTTGGGTCAACCCAGCCGGGTTCTGCTGTTGGAGTTCGGGCCGGGCAAGGGAACCTTGATGGCCGATGCTCTGCGCGCTGCAAGCGCGATGCCCGGTTTTTTGACGGCTGTTGAGCTGGTTTTGGTTGAGACCAATCAGACGCTTCGCGAGGTACAAGCGGACACGCTGTCAGCCTATTCCCCGCGATGGATCGAGAGCTTGAGCGCGTTTGAGGCTGATGCACCGGTGCTGGTGATTGGGAACGAGTTCATTGATGTTCTGCCAACCGCACAATTTGCCGTGGCCAACGGGCAGTGGTTCGAGCGATTGGTGGCTTTGGATGAAGCGGGCGGGTTGGCCTTTGTGCTTGGTCAGCCAAAGACGCCGGTGTTGCCGTTGTTGCCCAAGCCGGAAGACGGCCTGTTCTACGAAATCATGCCCTCGCTGCCCGGGTTCCTAAAGGATTTAAGCAGTATCTTGAGCGCGCACGCGGGTGCGGCGCTGTTTATTGATTACGCCCACGATGGTGCCGCGGCGGGTTGGAGCCTGCAGGCCATCCAAAACCATGAAAAAGTGGACCCGCTTGCCGCTGTGGGTGAGGCGGATTTGACGACGTTGGTGGATTTTGAGGCAGCAGGGACATTTGCAGCTGAGGTTGGCTTGACCGCACCGGCACCGGTGACGCAGCGCGATTTCCTGTTGGTACTTGGCGCGTGGCAGCGGTTTGAGATGCTGGCCGAAAGCGCGCCCGATGATGCGCCCGCGCTGCTGCAGTCGCTGCAACGGTTGGTAGGCAAGGCGCAGATGGGCAATCGGTTCAAGGCGTGGACGTGCCATTTCCCCGCGACCTTACCCGCGCCTGCGGGCTTCCCCACCGACATCGAATCTGGAACCGGCACCAGCGGGGCAAGCAATGCCTGAACACTCGACCACCCTGCCGCCCTTTCTTACGGCATCGTCGCTTGAGCTGCATGGCCTGAAGCATGGCTTTTTCACGCGAAACGGGGGTGTGAGCTGGGGCCGAAAAGACCTCAATTGCGGATTGGGTGCTGATGATGACCCGGCACACGTGGCCGAGAACCGCCGGCGTGTGGCGCTGGCGATCGACGCGGAACGGCTCGTGTCGCTCTACCAAGTCCACTCGGCGGATGTCGTCACCCTGACAGCCAAGCCGGATTGGGACCGAGGGCCAAAGGCGGATGCGCTGGTGACGAACGTACCGGGTTTAGGCGTGGGGGCTTTGTCTGCCGATTGCGGGGCCGTGCTGGCCGCTGACCCGGCCGCAGGTGTCATCGCAAGCGCGCATTCAGGGTGGAAGGGAACCTCCCTGAACATCGTGCGAACCACGATCGCAGCGATGGAGCGCTTGGGCGCGCAACGGGATCGGATTGTGGTCGCCCTGGGTCCAATGATCCGCCAACAAAGCTATGAAGTCGGCCCGGACTTCCCGGACCACTTTACCAATTCGGTTGACGATCATTGGCGTTTCTTCAGGCCCGCAACCAAGCCCGGGCACTTCATGGGCGATATTGCGGGCATCATCGCCGCGCAGGTTGAGGCCGAAGGGATCGGCTCGTTTCAAGACATTGGCGGTGACACCTATGCCGCCGAAGACCGCTTTTTCTCAGCACGGCGCGGGTTTCACCGCCAAGAACCAGACTATGGACGGCTGATTTCGTGTATCGCGATCCCGGCCTGAGCAAGGTTACGCGGCTGAACGTGCAGGAATCGCATGACCGCATCTTGGCTTTAGACGGGGGGTTGCGTTGACCGTCGCGCGGACTCTGGGCTAAAACGCGGGCAACTGATCCCTTTCTTGGTGCCAGATGTCGTCGCAACCCTGTGGCGAGCATTCTCGGAGCCGGAGCAAAAAATATGCGTATTTTGAGCGCCAATGCCAACCGTCCGTTGGCCGAAGCGATTTCGCACTATCTTGATGTCCGCCTGACGCAAGCCGAAGTGCGCCGTTTCAATGACAAAGAAATCTACGTTGAGATTCAAGAAAACGTCCGCGGTGAGGACGTGTTTCTGATCCAGCCGACCAGCTATCCAGCGAACGATCACTTGATGGAGTTGCTGGTGGCGATTGATGCGCTGCGTCGGGGCTCTGCGGGCCGGATTACGGCTGTTATTCCCTACTACGGCTACGCGCGGCAGGATCGGAAAAGCTCACCGCGCTCGCCGATTTCTGCGCGCTTGGTTGCCAACCTGATTGAAACCGCTGGCGCAGACCGTGTGCTGACCATGGACCTTCATGCCGGTCAGATTCAGGGCTTTTTCGATATCCCCACAGATAACCTGTTCGCCGCGCCAATGTTTGCGCAGGAAATCCGTCGCTTGCACCGCGATGATTGTTCGAACGTGATGATTGTTTCCCCAGATGTTGGCGGCGTGGTTCGCGCCCGTGCAGTGGCAAAGGCCATCGAAGTTGATCTGGCCATCATCGATAAGCGTCGCCCCAAGGCGGGCGTGGCTGAGGTGATGAACGTCATCGGTGAGGTTGAAGGCAAGCACTGTGTGCTGATTGACGATATTGTGGACACCGCTGGAACGCTGTGTAAGGCCGCCGATGCGCTGGTCAAAAACGGCGCTCTGTCCGTCTCTGCTTTCGCGACCCACGGCGTTCTCTCTGGTCCGGCTGTTGCCAATATCGACGCCTCGACCATCAGCGAAGTCGTTGTGACAGACTCCATCCAGCCCTCTGAAGCCGTCGTAGCGTGCGAAAAGATCCGCGCCATGACAACGGCTGAATTGCTGGGTGAAGCCATTCGCCGCGTATCAAACGAAGAGTCCGTCTCGACCCTCTTCAACATGTAAGCCAGCCGCGCCCCCGCGCGCGACTTGCTTCCCCCACAAAGAACAATTCTGAATTTTTTGAGTTTGAAGGAGAATCCATCATGGAAATCGCAATGACCATCCCTGCAAAGGCCAAGACCGGCGCTGGTAAAACTGCTGCGAAAGCGGCGCGCTACGAAGGCCTCGTTCCTGCTGTCATTTACGGCGGTGATGCAGAGCCTGAAATGGTATCAATCGACCCGCGTCCCATCTGGAAAGGCCTCGCTGAGCGCGGTTTCTTTGCCAAGGTTATGGCGCTGGACGTTGACGGCAAGACCGTGAACGTGCTGCCGCGCGACATTCAGTTTGACCGCGTAACGGATCAGCCGATCCACGTTGACTTCATGCGCGTGGATGCCGACTCCGTTGTTAAGGTGAAGATCCCTGTTGATTTCATCAATGATATGGAATCCCCCGGTTTGAAGCGCGGTGCTGTTTTGAACGTGGTTCGTCACTCTGTTGAAGTGCGCTGCAAGGCGGGTGAAATTCCGACAAAGTTTGATGCCGATCTGACCGGTCTGCAGATTAACGATGCCGTGAAGTACTCCATGGTTCAGGTTTCTGGCAACGTAACCCCGACCATTATTGGCCGTGACTTCGTGATTGCAACCGTGACCGCACCATCGGCTCTGAAGCGTCAGATGATGGATGCAGCCGCAGCAGGCACCGAAGAAGCCGCGTAAGTCTTTCTCGGGCGGCTTTGCCCAGGAGCATAGCGCATGCAGGTTCTGGTTGGACTGGGAAACCCCGGTCGGCAGTACGAGGGCCATCGCCACAATGTTGGCTTTATGGCCCTCGACCTCATTGCGGCGCGTTACAACGCGCCCAAGTGGAAAGAGCGTGCCAACGCGATGGTGACCGAGTGCCGGATTGACGGTGACAAAGTCGTTCTGGTCAAGCCGCAGAGCTTTATGAACAAGTCGGGGCAGCCGCTGCGACACGTTCTGGATTTCTGGAAGCTCAAAGCGGAGGCCGTTACGGTCTTTTACGACGAACTCGATTTGCAGCCCTCAAAGGTGCGGATCAAGCGCGGCGGGGGATCAGGCGGCCATAATGGCATCAAGTCGTTGGATGCCCACATCGGCCAAAACTACCGGCGCGTTCGCCTCGGTATCGGGCATCCCGGTCATAAAGATCGGGTTGCTGGCTATGTCTTGCATGACTTTGGCAAGGATGAACGGGCTCAACTCGACGTGCTGCTCTCGGCGATGGCAGACAATCTCCAGCGATTGTTGGATGGGGACGAGTCTGGTTTCATGAGTTTGTCGATGCAGGCGCTTGCGCCTGATCGTGGTGCGCAACGGCGTGAGAAGCCCAGTGTTTCTCCCGGCGCTTCTGCCGGTGCTTCTTCTGAGGCGCCCGCGCAGCCAACGACCATTGGAAAAGGCCCGCCCACGGCTTTGGGTGCGGCGCTCTCTCGGCTGTTGAATCGCAACGCCGATAAAAAGACGGACAAGGAATAGAACCCATGGGTTTTAACTGTGGCATCGTTGGTCTTCCCAACGTCGGAAAATCGACCCTTTTCAACGCGTTGACCGAGACGGCAGCGGCGGAAGCGGCGAACTATCCTTTCTGTACCATCGAACCAAATACTGGCCGGGTGGCGGTGCCGGATCCGCGCTTGGATCTGATCGCTGAAATCGCCCAAAGCGCCAAAGTGCTGCCGACGCAATTGGAAATCGTGGATATCGCGGGTCTGGTGCGGGGCGCATCCAAGGGTGAAGGCTTGGGCAACCAGTTTCTGGCCAATATCCGGGAAACAGACGCGATTCTGCATGTTTTGCGCTGTTTCGACGGTGAGGTTACGCACGTTGATGGGTCCGTGGACCCGGTCCGTGATGCTGAAACCGTAACCACCGAGTTGATGATTGCGGACTTGGATGCTGTTGAAAAGCGAATGGCCAAGGAATCCAAGCGCGCCCAAGGTGGCGACAAGGAAGCCCGGCTGTTGATGGCGGTGTTAGAGCCCTTGGCCGCAGCGCTGACAGAGGGCCGAACAGCCCGCACGGTCGAGTTCGCACCAGAAGATATGCGCCTTGTTCGGCAGTTGCAGTTGCTGACATCCAAACCCGTTTTGTACGTCTGCAACGTGGGTGAGGAAGACGCCGCCGAGGGCAATCACCACTCGCAGGCTGTCGAAGAGTTGGCCAAGCACGAAGGGGCCAGCTCAATTTTGATTTCCGCAGCAATCGAAGCGGAAATTGCCGCCTTGCCAACCGAAGACGACAAGCAGGAGTTTTTGGAGACCTTGGGTCTGGAAGAAACAGGCTTGGCGCGGTTGATCCGTCAGGGCTACGGCCTGTTGGACCTGCTGACCTTCTTCACAGCGGGACCAAAGGAAGCCCGCGCGTGGACCGTGCGTACGGGATCGACAGCACCGCAAGCCGCTGGCGCGATCCACACGGACTTTGAGCGCGGCTTTATCCGCGCTGAGACCATTGCCTATGACGACTTTATCGCCAGTGGCGGTGAAGCTGGTGCTAAGGATGCTGGAAAGTTGCGGGTCGAGGGCAAGGATTACATCACCAAAGACGGCGACATCTACCACTTCCGCTTTAACGTCTAATATAATCGAGACAGGGTGCCTGAGCGGCACTGGCCTAAAAAGCACGCCTTGAAGCTCAGGGAGTCATCGTCTTTTGGCTCGACCGTGGTGTTGAGGGCCGGCATCCGGCCCTTTGGCATCTTCAGCTTGCCTTTGAAGGTTCCATCGCGCTGGGGCTTGAGGTCGCGCAGGAGTTCGCTGTTCAGTATTGAATGGCGGTCTATATCCGGTCCAACCACCGCAGAAATCTTGGCGCAAAACGTATCCCCGCCCTGACAGCTGTAAACCTCCAGCACCGCCTGCATGCCCTCTAGCGGGTTATCCATACGCCAGTAGCCCGTCAGACTGTTGGCCGAGGCGAAAGAAAGAGGGGCGAACAGGGCACAGCAGACGCTGATCAAACTGAGAGATAAGTGGCGCATAACGCGACGGTCCCAAACTTTATAGTACTTTCGATGAATCAGAACCTGAGACGCAAAAACCGGGCCTTTATTGCTAAAAGCCCGGTCCAGAATTCGCCCTATTCAGTAAAAACCACTGAAAAACAGGGGAAACATTCATTAAGCGTACAACATGCATAATATTGTACGCGGGCTGTATTGCTACAGCTTGGTCATTGTTCCCTTACAGAACGGCAGAAAGCACGAGCTGTAAGACAGGTTGCGCTCGTCGATCAGCTTAATGTCCACGGTTGAGTCGCCAACAAAGCTCACTGGGGGATTGATGATGCCCTTGAAGCTGCCGTTCCGCTGTGGCTGCAGATTGCGAATGAGCAGGTAGTTCTGCTGTCCCGCGACCAGCTCGCCCTTGTAAGCGCGAACAATCCGCGCGCACAGACCGACGCCATCTTCGCAGTCATACATCTGAACAACGGCCTGAACGCCGTCCCAGTCTTTGTTGTCGAGCCACAAACCGCGCATATCCACGGCAGAGGCGGAGGTTGCTGTCGTGATGGTGGCAATCAGGGAAATCAAAAAGGCGCGCATGTTGTCCTCGGCTAAGTAAATGACACTGTTGATCAATGACTTAGTGCGACATCTTCGCCGGGCAATGACACAGGCGCGTGAGGGTCAATCAGCTGCCGTCTGTGAAAACCATATAGACGCCGCTGGCGTCCTGTGGGCTGACAATATAGCCGCGCTTGCCCTGTTCCGCTTTCCGGTAGTTGAGTCCGGATTGATCGAGAAACTCGCCGGTTTTGTTGAGATCCGCCACGCGGTAGACCACGGCTTCGGACGCTTCGGCCTCACCATAAATGCGAGACCAGCTTTCCACGGAATAGAACTCCAAGTCACCACCGATTGGTCCGGCAGCATCCTCGCTAAACGCGCCAGAGATGAGGGCTTCATAGCCACTGCCGATGTTCTGATCATGGCTCATCATGATCTGAATGGCCTGAATGCCAATCGCACCATTGGCGTGTGTCAGGAAGCGGTCTGCCCAAACGATGCCGGGGTTCAGGTGCTCGCAGACAAAAGCCGGAACGGGGGAGAAGGGGCCGCGCTGGGGCCGAACCAGCCGGAACGACGCACGCTGTGAGCGGCCCGGGGTCACTTGCACGTCACGGTGCAGGGCTTCGATGCCAAAGTGGTTGATGCCTTGGGCGTCAAAAACGGTGGTCGCCTTGTCTGCGATTCCTTTGAGGGCGATGGACAGCATGCCTTCGCCTTGCTCGTCCAAATGTTCCGCCAGACCATTGGTCCCAATGTTGGGGTCGCGGATCCCTAGGATTTCCACGTAGTCGCCCTGACCATCCAAGCCGGGGAACATGATGCACGTGTTGGCCGTGCCCCAGCCCACGTGCGGGGTAATTTCCGTCGTGGTAAAGCCGAGCTTGGCCGCGCGAGCGTGCTCGGCATCGAGGTCTTTGACCGCGATGATAACGTGATCCACGCCAGAAATCGGCGCGTCGCTGGCGATGTCGGTTGTGTCTTTACTGGTCGAAAACATGCTGATTTATCTCTCGCATACCCAAACGCACTTTTGCCGCATATTAGAGCAAAGTCGGACAAAATAGAAACAGCAGGACGCAGAGACTTGGGGACAAAAAAAGGCCGAAGCGATGCTCCGGCCTTTTTGTATGATCCATGATCGTTCCAAAACCTAGTGTTCTGGATCTGGCCCGCCTTCAGCGTCGAGCTTTGCGTAAACCTTCGCCGCAACAACGCGGTACGCAAGGAAGGAGATGACCGTCAGCGCCAGCATATACAGAACCACGATAATGCCCCACTGGTGGCGCTCTTCAAGGTACGGATCAGCGGCCCAGTTCAAAAACGCCGTCACGTCGCGCGCTTGCTGCTCCAGGCTTGGGCGCGTGCCGTTGGGGTATTCAAAGTCAGACATATCAGCAGGCCAAGGGTTTGGCATCGAGATGACCTTCATGACCTTGTTGTAATACGCGCCTTCTGGCTGCTCATGGGCGTCATCATAGCCGGTCAGCAGGGCGTAGACGTAATCTGCGCCACCGATGCGGGAACGGGCCATGGTGGACAAATCTGGCGGCGCTTTGCCGTAGGTGGCGATGGCGCGCTTTGGGTTGCCCAACGCCCACGGGAAGGTGTCGTTCAGCACGCCCGGGCGCACATCTCTGTCGCCGTCATCGTTGATATAGGGAATCTCGTACGTGGATGCCAACGCCTTCACAGCGTCTTCGCTCACGTCCAGACCGGTCAGCGAGGAAAAGCGGACCAAGCCCAGTGAGTGACAGGCCTGACAGCGGGTTTGGTAAACGTACAAACCATGCTGAAGCTGCCCTTCATCGTAGTAACCCAAGGGGCCCGTGAAGGACCACGTCTGGGAATCGATAGGGCCAGCGGCTTCAGAGATGGCAGGAGCAGCGGCAACCGTTGAGAGAGCGGCAGCAGCGCTGAGTGTTTTCAAAAGAGTTCCGAAACGCATGAAGGATGCTTTCTTTAAAAGAGACTATCTGCGGCGGATGAGAGGGCAGTAACGCCCTCTCCGCGAAAAGCTGTTAGGCCAGAACGGGCTCGCTGATGGAGGCGGGCAGCTGCTTTGGTTTCTCGAACAAGCCAAGAACCGGCAGAATGACGATGAAGTAGGCGAAGTAGTACCCGGTAAAGAGTACGCCCCACTGCTGCGTCGAGCCCCAGACAAATCCATTGCCAGCGTCAATACCCAAAGGCAGACGACCAAACGGTGTTGGGATGAAGAAGGCTTCACCCGACGTTTGCGCGCCGACCAGTGCGAGGATCAAGCAACACAAGACAAAGCCCCAGAAGAAGAACTTGAAGACCGGGCGGAAACGACCGGACCGGACTGGGGATGTATCAAGCCATGGCATCATGAACAGAACGCCAAGCGAGCCTGCCATTGCCAACGCGCCCAACTGCTTACCCGTGATGACCAAACCAAAGAGGTTCAGATCCCACGTGAAGACTTTGAGGATCGCGTAGAATGGCAGCAAGTACCACTCTGGCACAATGTGAGACGGCAGGTTGTAGTCTGTCGGCTGGTTGTTGATCGCCTCTGCCAAGCGCTCGGGCGCCCAAGCGACCACAGCGAGATAGATGGTGAAGAACAGCGCTAGGCCGAAAATGTCCTTGAACGTGTAGTACGGGTGGAAGGACACCGTGTCTTTCTTGGACTTCAGATCAATGCCGAGCGGGTTGTTTGAACCCACAGTCTGCAGCGTCAGAATGTGCAGAATGACCACGCCGGCCAACACAAACGGCAGCAAGAAGTGCAGCGCGAAGAAGCGGTTCAGCAACGCGTCATCCACGTCCTCACCACCACGCAGCAGGATCAGGATGTCATCGCCCAAGATCGGAATGGCCGTGAAGACCTGCGTAATCACCTCAGCGGCAGCAAAGGACATAACGCCCCAAACCAGTGAGTAACCCAAGAACGCGATACCCATCATCAGGATGAGAATGACACAGCCCAAGATCCATAGCACTTCACGAGGCGCTTTGTATGAGCCGTAGTACAAGCCACGGAACATGTGGAAAATCACGGCGATAAAGAAGAATGATGCCCCAACAGAGTGCATATATCGCAGGAACATGCCGCCCTTAACGTCGCGCATGATGTGCTCAACCGAGCGGAATGCCTGGTTGATGCCGTACGTGTCTTCTTGCACCGACGGCTTGTAGTGCATCGCCAGGAACAGGCCCGTGACGATCATCACCAACAGCATGATGCCGGCGATGGAACCGAAGTTCCACCAGTAGTTCAGGTTTTTAGGGTAGGCGTGGGCCGTCATCGAGTGATGTACAGCACGCAAAATAGGGAGACGTTCGTCGAAGCCCTTGAGGAAGGGGTTCTTGAACGGTGAACGAGAGCCAGCCATCGGCCTTAGGCCTCCTTACCAATCACAATCATTTCGTCAGAAGCGAAGAAGTACTTCGGCACAGGTAGGTTCGCAGGCGACGGGCCCTTACGGATCCGGCCCGACGTGTCGAACTGCGAGTTGTGGCACGGACAGAAAAAGCCACCAAACTCACCGCGTTTCTCACCGGAAGCCGTGCCTTGCGGCGGGCAGCCCAAGTGTGGGCACTGCAACCGCAGCACCAGCCACTCAGGACGCTGAACGCGCTCGGCGTCCGTCTGCTGATCACGCAACTTTTCAGAGTCACCTGCAACAGCGGCTTCAATCTCAGCGGCGGTCCGGCGGCGCACGGAGTATTTCTTCCGGCCAGCGGATGCGACGATGCCTGAGCCTTCGGCGATACCTTCCAAAGATACTTCGATCACCCCGCCGCCCGCGACATCACGGGTAGGGGTCATTGTGCGTACCAGCGCCACGCCAGCAGAGGCGGCACCAATGCCTGCCATTGCCATTGTGGACAATACGATGAAGTTCCGGCGATCCGGGTTTGCGACGTCGGTCGGCGTTCCAGCCATTGGCGAAGTCCTTCTACATTAATACTGAGCAGTGCCCGTCAGAGATGACGGACCCTGCCGCGAACAGAGGCGAAATTCGCATCATGTCGTCCAAGAATCATCTCGGACAGTTACCTTGTTTGACATGTGTTCAAACTCAGGCCGATATGACGCAACGACGCCCCATTAATCCTGTTGTGTGACGGCTCTACCAAAGCCCCTGTTGAGGGTCTAGTCCCGCTATTCGATAAGCTGTTATTCGAGTTTACTCATTAATCACCTGACGCGCCCGGTTTGCGCCCCTGTTGTGGACCATTTTTGATGCTGATTCAGCCCTCTATCGCCTTGTTTGAACCCGATATTCCGCAGAATGCGGGATCAATCATGCGACTTTGCGCCTGCCTGAATTTACCGCTGCATATCATCGAGCCCTGCGGCTTTTTGCTTAATGACCGCAAGTTGCGCCGTGCTGGGATGGATTATCTTGCCGGAGTGTCGCTCAGCCGACACATAGACTGGTCTGCGTTTGAGGAATCCTCTGGCGGACACCGGCGCGTGCTGGCGTCTGCGCATGCCGACACGCTGTTGCCCGATTTTGCTTTTGAGCCCGGAGACATCATTATCATGGGGCGCGAAAGCGCCGGGGCGCCGGACTATGTGCATCAGGCGTGTCAGCATCGCGTGCGCTTGCCTCTGGTTCCGGGCCAAAGATCCATAAATGTAGCGCAGGCCGCGAGCATCTTTGCGTTCGAAGCCTGCCGCCAGTTGAATTGGTTTACCCACTTGGGAGACGAGCACCGTGACTAAGCCCGCAAGCAGTTCCGAGGATAAACACTGGTGGCAGGGCGCATCGCCGCTGCCGGATGACGTGACGTTGAGCCAGCGCAAGCAGCAGGCAGAAGATTGGTTTCGCGGGTTGCGCGACCGGATTTGCGGCGACTTCGAAGCACTGGAGCGCTCGTGCACGCTGGCGCACCCCCAGACGGACGGCATCGAGCCGGGCACGTTCACGCGCACGGCTTGGGACAGACCCCAAGGTGGGGGCGGTGTCATGTCCGTGATGAAGGGGCGTGTGTTTGAAAAGGTTGGGGTGAACATCTCCGTCGTTTCCGGTGAGTTCAGTCCAGAGTTTGCCAAGACCATTCCCGGCGCGGACGAAAACCCGTCCTTCTATGCCGCTGGGATCAGTCTTGTGGCGCACATGCAGTCTCCGCTTGTGCCCGCTGTGCACATGAACACGCGCATGATTGTTACGACCAAGGGGTGGTTTGGCGGCGGGGCCGACCTGACCCCCATGCGCCCGCGCGACGAGGATACTCAGCACTTCCACAGCACATTGAAGCAGACGTGCGACAGCCACCACACCGACTTTTACCCCGCCTTCAAACCGTGGTGTGATCGTTACTTCTACCTGCCCCATCGCAACGAGCCGCGCGGTGTCGGCGGTATCTTTTACGATTATGTCGATACCGGTGACTGGGACGCTGATTTTGCCTTGACCCGTGATGTGGGTGAGGGGTTCCGGCGGGCTTACGTGCCGCTGGTCGAGCAGCACTACAACACGCCGTGGACCGACGAAGACCGCCAGCACCAGTTGTTCCGGCGGGGGCGCTACGTTGAATTCAACCTTCTACACGACCGAGGAACGCTGTTTGGGCTGAAAACGGGCGGCAATGTTGAGGCTATTCTCATGTCCTTGCCGCCAGCGGTGGGCTGGGACTGACCGGACAAAGAAAGAGGCGGCCTCCTGATGGAGACCGCCTTACTCAGAAAAAACAGTGCTGCGGGTCGCCTTAAAACTGCGACGCGCGGACTTTTTCCAGCAAGAAATCGCGGAAGACATTCACCCGCTGTGTGGAGCGAAGCTCCTCAGGGTAGACGAAGAATGCTTGGAACGATGGGCCTTCGATGTCGGGAAGCACGCGAATCAGACGATCACGGCCTTCGACCATGTAGTCTGGGATCGCCGCGATGCCTGCGCCTTCTTCAACAACATTCCGAATGGCGAAAATGTTGTTCAAAGACATGGCCGGACGACGCTTGCCGGTTTCACGACCAGCGGTTTCCAACCAGTTCAGATCCGGCACGGGTGGCCGTGTGTCGGTCCCGAAAATAACAATCCGGTGCTGATCAAGGTCATGCAGGGTCGAGGGCGTGCCGTATTCGTCGAGGTATTCTGGTGACGCATAGATGTGGCTGTGCGCCTCAAACAGCGGACGCTGGATCAGGTCCGGCTGGTGCGGTGGGTACAGACGAATTGCGATATCGGCCTGACGCATGGACAGGTCGAGTTCCTTGTCTTCAAGGATCAGGTGCAATTCGATTTCTGGGTATTTGGCCATAAACTCTGCCATCAGCGGAGCCAGCCACGTGCTGCCCAGAGCGACAGTCGCCGTGACGCGCAGGTCACCCGATGGTGAATCTTTAGAGTCGCGAAGGCGCGCCTCAACCAAAGACAGTTTGCCGAACACTTCGTGTGCAGTGTTGTAAAGCAACTCACCCTGTTCGGTGAGGATCAATCCACGCGCGTGGCGGTGGAAAAGAGTGGTCGAAAGACTTTCTTCCAAAGCGGAAATCTGACGGCTAACCGCAGACTGGCTTAGGTTCAGGTCTTCGCCGGCATGTGTGAAGCTGCCCGCTTCAGCAACAGCGTGAAAAACACGGAGTTTGTCCCAATCCATGGGGATTCCTTCAAAACGCAGTACATTTGTATAGGCGAAAGCATTAAGCTCTGCCTTTTTTGCATGGCTTCATGCCTTGAAGTCAAACGTAAAACATCGTTTTGCACGCAAAGTGTCGCGTTTTTGTCAAGAAAGGCGGCATTAGGCGGCGCGTTGCCTAGAATCGGTAGGACTTTTGCTGCGTTTTGGCAAAAACCGTTTATGTTGAGCGTATTATAAGCCCTTGCTCACAAAGGCATTTCAAGCGCTGTCCTTGGCCACAAAAAAGGGCCGAAAGACACCCCTTCGACCCTTTGAATTTCCGTGCGTGTGCGTCTTAGACGTTCAAGGATTCCAGCGTCTGTTCCGCCTCTTCACCTTCATTGCCAGAGAGGGATTTCACCAAAGCGTAAACCCGACGCCGAACGATGGGATGGCTGATTTTGTAATACGAGCGAACCAGCTCCAACGTCTCGCGCTTGGCGAAAGGATCTTGGCCGTCTGGCGTATCGTGGTTGTGTTCATTTTCGTCTGGACGCTTGCCGCCGATGACATCGTCGGTCATGCCTTCGTAGAAATACGAAACAGGCACGTCCAAAATACGGCCCAATTCATAAAGGCGACTGGCGGAAATGCGGTTGGTGCCGCGCTCATATTTCTGAACTTGTTGGAAGGACAAGTTTAACTCATCTCCCAAAGCTTCTTGAGACATGCCAAGCAACGTCCGGCGAAGTCGCAGACGCTCGCCAACGTATGCGTCAATGGCATGCGGGGACCGGGCGGAGACGCCCTTTCTAGCTGCTTCGTTCATAAAGTACTTTTCCGTTCTGCTGGTGCGCTGAGCCGAATACCAGGCAATGTTCAGGTCTCATTACACGCGTCCACAATAAAATTTGTTTACCTATGGGTGCGGTGGTTGCCAAATCGCTCGCGCAAGTCTTAGTCGTGCGACGTGTTAGCCTTTGCACCCAAGAGCCGCAACAGCATAGTTATATAAATTTGGAACGCGCTATAAAATTTTTTTACTAAAAGTATTTCAAATGAGACTTTAGTTTCAAATTAACGTCGTAAATGGTGTCTTTCAAACGAAACGCGTTGCTTCCATTTCAAAAAATAGAACAAAGAAAGAACTTTTCTGTTGACCAGAATCCGAATCACTCCCTAACACAGAGAGAGAACAAAGAGGGATCAAAAAATCTGCCCTCTTCAAACCAATCATGACCCGAGAGTTTTGAGCACCCCATGTCAACTCCTCCGTCTGGTGCGCCAGATCACACACTAGAGTCGTTGCGCGCTTTAATCGCTCAGGTAGAGCGCCGCCCAGCACCCAAATTATCTCGACCCGTTGCCGAGCAACAAGATCACCAGCGGGCTTTACCCTTTGAGGTGGCAGATATTGACGCTGCGCTGCAGGGGGGCATGGAGTACGATGTGCTGCAGGAGGTTTTGCCGGCCAGAACAGAATGGGATGATGGTCTGACAACGGCTTTCAGTGCCAGTTTGCTCGCACGCCGGCAGCAAGAGGACCAGCGCCTTAACCCTGGCCAAAACCAGCCCGCGCCCCTGTTTTGGATCGCCCAGCACGACACCGCAGGTGCGGGACTGTCCGCCCAAGGGTTGGTGAGCCTTGGTTTGGATCCGCAGGCGCTGTGGTTGGTCAACGTTCGAAATGACGCCGAAGCCCTTTGGGCGTTTGAGGAGGTTTTGGATCATCCTGACGCCTTGGGTGTGGTGTGTGAGGTTTGTCATCTGGAGCTGGCGCAGTCCCATCGCCTGAACCTCAAGGCGGCTCATACTGCGCGGGAAGATCGGGGACGGTTGCTCTTAGCTTTGCGGCGGCACAAAGGTGCACGCCGACCGCAGGCAAACCCAACCGCTGCGGCAACGCGGTGGCGTCTGGCGTCCATTCCCCCGCACCTGCTGGCGCCCAATGGACGGGGAAAGGGGCGCGCTGGGACGCCGGAACTGCGCCGCCCCGCCCGAGATGCGGCCGCACTGAGCCTTGGTCCGCAAGACGCTGGAGCCGCCATTCATCCATCCTTGCAAGAAGCCAGTGCAGACTTTGCTGCTGGCGGCCCTGCGCCATCCGCTCACGCCCTGACGCCCCCACCGGCGCATCACCCCATGCGACAGGTTCGCTGGCGCGCTGAGATGTTTCGTCAACGTGGGGGTTCCCCCGCATCCTGGCTTCTGGAGTGGTCTTATGAGACGCATCGTTTCCGTCGTTTGTCCGAGCTTTGCGCTGTGGGCTCAGCCACACCCGAATGACGCCGCGCAAGCCCAGCCTTGGGCATTGACGGTTGAGCGGCGCAATCTGGTCATTGTCCACGACGCCAATCCGGTTGCGCGTGCCGCTGGCGCCCAGCCGGGGCAACCGCTGACCGACGCACGGGCTCTCGTGCCCGGGCTGCGGTCAGTGAGCGTTGATCCAGCACGCATCGAGCGCGCCTGGCAAGCCACCGCGCATTGGCTGACGCGCTACACCCCTTTGGTCGCGCTGGATCCGGCCAGCCCGCCCACGGACGTTGGCGGGGCTGCTGGCTTTGTGCTCGATGTCTCTGGGTGCTCGCACCTGTTTGGGGGGGAGCAAGGTTTGTTGCGTGATTTGGTCGAGCGGATGCATGCTTGGGGCTTGCCGGTGCGAGCGGCTATGGCTGATACGCCGCTGGCGGCCTGGGGGCTGGCCCGCTGTGGGGATGCGCCTGTGCAGTGCGTGCCTGCTGGTGAAACCTTGCCTGCGCTGCGGCCTCTGCCAGTGACAGCACTGAATTTACCGGATGCAACCGTTGAAGCGTTGGACCGTCTGGGTCTGCGTCGCATTGGTGACATTGTCGCGTTGGATCGTCAGGCCTTGGGGCAGCGGTTTTCTGAGAAACTGACACGCAAGCAAGCAGAGCAAGCCCGAACCACATCGGAACGCCTGCTCGAAGCCCTCGATCGCGCCTTGGGAAAGCGACCAGATGCGATAACGCCATTATTGCCTGCGGCGTCCTATGCGGCGCGCAAGCTGTTTCACGAACCCATCGGAACAGCCGCCAGCATCGAGCAAACATTGGTGGACCTGATGGCGGCTGTTCTCCCCATGGTTCGGCGTGCCGGTCAGGGTGTGCGCCAAGCGACGGTGTCGCTGTACCGCGTCGACGGCGCGCGCCAAGACATCCGGCTGCGCTTTCATCGTCCGACGTTGGAGCCGGGGTTGCTGTTGCGGCTGTTCAGTGAGCAGACCGAGACGTTGGACGTGGGTTTTGGGCTGGATGCGGTGGGACTGTCGGTCCAGCGCGCAGAAACCATGCAAGAAAGCCAAGACAGTTTGCTCTCGCACAGCGTTCCAGGCCGCCATCATCCTGTGCTGGATCGCCTGACCAACCGCTTGGGCGCCGAAGCGGTTGCACAGCCGACGCTGCGTCCGCGCCACGATCCGCGTGAAGCGGAGCTGCGGCAATCGGTTGAGAACGCCTTGGCGACCCCACTCACTGCGGTGGTGGGCGTGAGTCAGCAACGCAGTGCAGCGGCTTTGGATCAGGATTTGGGTGACCCCGAAATCGCGGCGCAAGCTGGCTTACGCCGTCAGGCCCAACCCCGCCCGGTTATTCTGCTCGCTGAACCTCAGCCCGTGCAAATCGACGACGCCCAACCATTGACCAGCGGCTTGCGACCGCCCCATCAGTTCCACTGGCGACGCCAGCACCATCGATTGGTGCGGTGGAGCGGGCCAGAGCGCTTGACCCCCGCGTGGTGGGACTGTCCCAACGGGCACTTAGGCACCTACGCGTCTTCCCCCCGAAGCCTGCCGGTGACGAAAGATTACTTCCATGTCGAGGATGAGGAGGGGCGCCAGTTCTGGATGGCCCGCACATGCAGCAGTCCCACAGCCCCTTTTGGTGACAGGACGGGACAAGCAGCCGGTCGGCCACATTGGACGGTTGAAGGGCTGTTTGCATGACCCGCGACCCGGCTTCAGATTCCAGTGATCGCGTTTTGCTGCCCAGCCGCCGATTGGCCTATGTCGAGCTGCAGGTGAGCTCGAATTTCTCCTTCCTGCGCGGCGCGAGCCACCCCGACGAGTTGGCGTTGGCGGCGGGAGCGCTCGGGGTCAAAGGCTTTGCTGTGACCGATCGCAACAGCATGGCGGGCGTGGTGCGGGCTCATATGGCGTGCAAGGACGCAGGCTTGCCGTTCATCGTTGGATGCCGGCTCGACCTTATCCGCGACGCGCGCCCCGAAGCTCAAGGACAGCGCCGCCTGACACGGGTGGCCCGAACCCAAGCCCGCAAGCCGTCAGGAACAGAGCGCACCGCAACACAAGCGCTGGTTGAGCCACAGGATGCACGACCCGGTGGATCGTTTTTGGCCTACCCCACCGACCGGGCAGCCTATGGCCGCTTGTGCCGATTGTTGACGCTGGGCCGCCGTCGCGCGCCCAAGGGCGATTGTTTCATTGATCTCGAAGACCTGCGCGCCCACGCCGAAGGCATGATCCTGATCGCCCTGCCACCGCCAACGATCGAGGCAGATTTCATGATGCGGCTGATTGATCTGGGGCGGCAATGGCAGGGGCGGCTGTATTTGGGCGCGCACCACCATCTCAGCGGGGACGACGAGGCACGCTTGAGCCAACTTGCGGCGGTTGCGGATCGCACAGGTGTGCCGATGGTCGCGCTCAATGACGTGCATTTTCACAGCCGCAGTCGAAAGCCGCTGCAAGACGTGCTGACCTGCATCCGGCACGGCTGCACGGTTGATACCGCAGGAACGCGATTGTTCCCCAATGCGGAGCGGTGCTTGAAGACCGCCGAAGAAATGGCGCTGCTGTTCTCTGATCATCCTTACGCCCTCGCGCGCACGGTCGAAATCGCCCGGCGGTGCACCTTTTCGCTGGACGAGCTGCGCTATGAATACCCGGACGAGCTGACACAGAACGGCCGAAACACCGCCGAAGAACTGCGCCATCTGGCCTATGAGGGCGCGCATCAGCGCTATGGCGCGGTGGTTCCCGAGCGGGTGGTCGCAAGCATCGAGCATGAGTTGGCCCTCATTGGCGAACTCAAATACGAGCCCTATTTTCTGACCGTCTATGACATCGTTCGATTCGCCCGGTCGCAGGGGATTTTATGCCAAGGGCGCGGATCGGCGGCGAACTCGACCGTCTGCTTTTGCTTGGGCATCACAGCCGTGGACCCCGCGCGTGTCGATTTGCTGTTCGAGCGCTTCATTTCCGCAGCCCGTGATGAGCCGCCGGACATCGATGTTGATTTCGAGCACGAGCGGCGCGAAGAGGTCATTCAGTACATTTACACCAAATATGGCCGAGACCGCGCCGGATTGGCGGCGACCGTGATCAGCTACCGCACGCGCGGTGCTGTGCGGGATGTGGGGAAGGCGCTGGGTCTGTCTGAGGACGCCATTGCCGCCATCAGCTCGAATATCTCCGGCTGGAATGAAAGCCGCAGCGCCGCCGCGCCAGCGGATGAGGCGGAGGCGCAGACCACGCTGCCCGCGCGCACGGGCCGCGTTCTGGCCCACGAGCGCTTGAGCGAGATGGGGCTGGACATCACCTCTCCACGACTGGCGATGGCTTTGGATCTGGTCCAGCAAATCCGCGGATTCCCCCGCCATTTGTCTCAGCATGTCGGCGGCTTTGTCCTCACCCGTGGGCCCCTATCCGAATACGTTCCGATCGCCAACGCCGCCATGCAGGACCGCACGGTGATCGAATGGGACAAGGACGATCTAGAGGCGCTTGGGCTGATGAAAGTCGATGTGCTCTCGCTGGGCATGCTGTCGTGCATGCGGCGGTGCTTCGAACTGCTGGAGCATCACTACGGCGCGGTTCATTCGCTGGCGAGCATCCCTTCGGAAGACCCTGCGGTCTATGACATGCTTTCGCGCGGGGACTCCCTTGGCGTGTTTCAGGTGGAAAGCCGCGCCCAGATGAACATGCTGCCGCGCCTCAAGCCGGCGACCTTTTATGATTTGGTGGTGCAAGTCGCCATTGTCCGGCCCGGACCGATCCAAGGCGACATGGTCCACCCCTACTTGCGCCGCCGCAATGGGGAGGAGCCGGTGGATTACCCCTCAGAGGAGCTGGAAAAGGTTCTCGGTAAAACCCTCGGCGTGCCGTTGTTTCAAGAGCAAGCCATGAAAATCGCCATTGTCGCGGCTGGCTTCACCCCGACGGAGGCGGACCAACTGCGTCGGGCGATGGCGACATTCAAGAAAGACGGAATGCTGCACCAATTCGGCGATAAGCTGCGATTGGGTATGGCGGCGCGCGGCTATGATCCAGAGTTCGCCGACCGGTGTTTCAAGCAGATCGAGGGCTTTGGCAGCTATGGGTTTCCGGAGAGTCACGCCGCGTCGTTTGCTTTGCTGGTTTACACCAGTTCGTGGATGAAAAAGCATTACCCCGAGGTCTTCGCCTGCGCCTTGCTCAACTCCCAACCCATGGGGTTTTATGCGCCAGCACAGATCATCCGTGACGCCCGCGAACATGGGGTCGAGGTGCTGCCCCCTGATGTGAATGCATCGGACTGGGACAACACGCTGGCCTTTCCAACCGGTCGACCGGTTGGCTTGCCCTCGTCGCGCTGGCCCGACACCCACCCGCGCGCCTATGCCATCCGGCTTGGCTTGCGACAGGTGAAGGGGTTGAAAGAAGAGGATGCAGAGAAAATCGTCCTTGCGCGGAATAATGGCTACCCGGATATGCTCAGTTTGTGGCGGCGGTCCGGCGCATCGGTTGCTGCGTTGGAGACCTTGGCGCGTGGGGATGGTTACAGCTCGCTTGGCTTGGGCCGTCGAGAGGCGTTTTGGGCGATCAAGGCGTTGCCCGCTGACCCCCTTCCGCTGTTTGCCGCAGCTGCTGCCGAAGAGTGGTCCGATGTGGCCCAAGGCGCAGAAAATCTGCCAGCCATGACCGTGGGTGAGGAGGTTGCGGACGACTACCGCGCCCTGCGCCTTTCGCTCAAGGCGCACCCCATGGCCTTGCTCCGGGACCAACTCGCCGCAGAAGGACGGCTCCCGTCCAAGGCGCTTTGGACGCTCAAGGATGGCGCTTTGGTCAAGCTCGCTGGCGTGGTTTTGGTTCGCCAGCGACCGGGGTCGGCCAAGGGCGTCATCTTCATCACGCTGGAAGACGAAACCGGCGTCGCCAATCTCGTGATCTGGTCCGATCGTTTTGAGGCTTACCGCCGCGAAGTCCTGTCCGCGTCACTGCTGGAAGTATGGGGACGCGTGCAAAAGAGCGGTGAGGGCGATCATCAGGTGATCCATATCACCGCGCAACATTTGGTTGATCGCTCCGCCTTGTTGGCTGAAATGCAGGTGGGCGAGGGCGAGCCGGACATGCTCGACAGCCCGGTAACGCCGCCGCTGGCCCATGCGGATGAAATCGTCCGCGGCATGCCGGACGATCCTCGACAAGCAGACATCGCAGGCCGTCATGACGACGCTCAACCCCTGCGCGCTATGGGGCAGCGGGGACATTGGGGGACCGGGCAAGGGGCGTCGCGCTCCGTAGAACGGCAGCTCAATGCGCCAGGCGGCAGGGGCCCCAAACCCAAAACGTACCAAGAGCGCGAGGCGGCCATCACGGCTGCGCGACAGGCCAAGAAACTGCGCCGGCGCCGTGGTGAGCCAGCCACACCCGGCCCGGCATCAGACCCGGTTCACGGCGCCCGGGCTTCAAGTTTGCCCAACCCGCTCACAAACGTCGGCCAGCCCAAAACCAGCCGCCACCCTCGTGATATCGCCTTGGACGTCCCGACCTCGCCCAACCGAGTCAAAGTCACCGTCGCTGCGCAAACGCCCCATACAGGCCACGGCGCACCCAATCCCTTCGACGCAAAGCCGCCGCGCTCTCGACGAGGGCGATAAGGTGCTTGCAGGATTGGGCGAACACAGTCAGATTAGCCGAATGCGGGTGTAGCTCAGTGGTAGAGCAGTAGCTTCCCAAGCTACGTGTCGAGGGTTCGATTCCCTTCACCCGCTCCAAGACCTCCCAAAAAACCCAATGAAAACAATGATAGCGGGGTTTCAGTAGCTGTTCTTGCTATAAAACGCGCTCCAAAACACGCTACATACGAGAGCGTTAGCAGGCTGATATCCATCCCTGCCGATCAAGGTTTTGAGCCGTATGAGCAAGCATCTTCATGAGCGTGGCAGCAGTTTTCAGTACCGTCGAG